>Ga0123355_10022256_pt1 | contig 10160 bp, 7 predicted proteins | sample TergutEmb28metaG_3_FD_89872 | JGI IMG/M metagenome (GOLD analysis project Ga0123355, IMG submission 89872) | Embiratermes neotenicus P1 segment gut microbial communities from Petit-Saut dam, French Guiana - Emb289 P1 | ecosystem: Host-associated > Arthropoda: Insects > Digestive system > Gut ... | reverse complement strand
CATGTTTCGGGTGTCACAGCACCCATCATCAGGAGTATTAAAAACTGTACCCGCAGCCTCCGGTACAGGTCATACTACTTGTACCGCTACTCCCCTCCAGCGTGGTCTGATCGGGACGGAGTAGAGTAGTTTCGCAGTGAATAAATATCTGCATAATGTTGCATCTGTTGGATTTTTATTCACATTAAAATGGATCTTCAAGATGTGGGATGGGGAAGCATGGACTGGTTTGATCTGGCTCGGGATAGGTACAGGTAGCGTGATCCTGCGAAAGCGGTAATGAATCTTCGGGTTTCATAAAACGCGGGGAGATTTTGACCGGCCTGACACCTGAGATCTGTGCTCAGTTGGGATTTTACGCAGCGTAGAATGGTTGTTTGTTACCGACGTTCTTTGAGAACCAGTCTTCGTCCACACCAGTCCCATCTAAACTGCGCACCTTTGTGTTCGTAGCATTCTTCTTTGACTACTTGACCTTTGCTGTTGGGACCAACAGGTTGCCCTGTAACGTCGGTAAGAAAGTACCAATCTACACTGCGTAAAATCCCAAAAGAGCGCAGAACCCATTTACACCGCGGCGGAAGCCTGGAATTACGCATAGCTGAGATCCTGTTAGCTTCTCAGGAAGGACTCTTTCCCATGTAATTAGTTAGTTAGGTAGGTAGGTAGGTAGTTTTTTAGTTACTTAAGGAATGATTACAAAATGTGTGTAGCACAGTGTAGCGGAAATCCCTTACAGGGCCGCAGAGCCGATTTCTGAACGGCATTTCTCATCTGACACTTTAGAAACCGGGGGAAGTGATTAAGATACTCGCATAGTATGCGTGTAAAACGGTAAAGCAATCCCTATACAGGCCTGGGCAGGCCCTGAGAGTTCCAGGAGGCTGAGTCTCCCAGATTTCAAAACAGTCGGCACGTGAAGGTGGTAAGTTTGTCAGCCCTACGCCCCGGCCCCCTCTACTGGTACTCATTTCTGTTAGATGCTGAGTCAACCCCAGGGCCATATTGCGGCCGGAAATATTGTGTCAATAAAAAATTCCAATGACACCATCGGGAATCGAACCCGCGACCTTCCAACTTGTAGCGCAGTGCCGCAACCAACTGCGCCATGTATATGACGTGTAAGCGTGCGGAATTTGAAACATACACACCGGGCACTGGGTGGGTTAGCCCCACAGCACCATTATAACCTTACTTGCTACCCTTAGCCTAATTGGTATACATTGGCGCAGTCTGCAGTTTATGGGGTACATGGCGTAACCGCAGGACAGGTTGCCGTGATACAATACGTATGTTGTATTCGGGTTTGGAACAATAAAGCTTTTGTATTCAGGTTTACAATAAAAAGCTTCTGTTCACCTGTTGCGAAAAGATATAGCCGGTGATGTTAGCTGTAAGATGGTGTGCTCGTGTGTTTAAATGCTTTATGTAAACTGCAGTATTGCTGAATAAATAAGGAAGTTGGACGAACTGCGATAGAGGCGTACTTCACTCTGTTTTCAATGTCACGCGACTAGTCTCGGCTCAAAGGTGTTCTTTGGGGGGCTGGGCTCCGCCAACGCATTGCAGATTTCTTTATTGTCCGTAAAAAAGGTCCCTTGGGGGATGTTCGCGGAAGTGTAGTCCCTTACCGTGATATAGTATAAGTAACCACTGTTGGCAGCACGACTTTAAATTTAGATTTGTCCCTGTGCAAGCCACGAAGGTACGTGGAGGAGATTCTTTGATTTAATTCTAGGAACTGTAGGGAAGTGAAACGTCCGCTTCACGGCCAAGACGCTTAGCCACCGGGGACAGCGCGTCGCTACCCGTTCCATGTGAGGTTGGGTGGGACCTACCCGTGTAACACGCAACGAAATGCAACTGGTATGTCGAGTCCCGGCGCAGAATTGGAAAGACGTTAATGTCTTCCTTTGCAGCCTGTGCTAATTACGGGGGACATTAACACATGTAATTCAGATACAGTCTAGCCTGAGGAATTTAGGGATTTGTTGGTTCTTTAGTGTAACACCAATTAAATACAGACAGTCGCTCGTATGCCTGGGCTGTAACGGCGCTGTGAATACCTGGAATTATATATCAGGAGTGTCCAGATAGACAAGCTTCGGGGATGCACATTTAGGGAAGAGACATGGGATAATAAAATAAACTATAGTTTTCCCCCTTATTTTAGGGCTCCTTACATATTCAACGCAAACCAAAATTCGCATCTTCAACACGAATGTGAAAGCTGTTTTACTCTACGGCTGTGAGATCTAGAAAAACTAGAAATATATAACTAAACTGCAAGTCTTTATCAATAAAAGTCTGAGGAAAATACTAAGAATTTTCTGGCCGGACCAGATAACAAATAATGAGTTGTGGAAGCGCACGAAACAACCAAGAATAGATTTGCAAATCAGGAAACGTAAGTGGGGATGGCTGGGCCATGCACTGCGGAAACCGATAGACGACATAACCATACAAGCCCTAGAGTGGAACCCACAAGGTAAACGGGGCAGCGGGAGACCGACGAATACGTGGCGAAGAACGGTGCTTGAAGAAGCTAAAGGAGTGAAAAGGACCTGGGCAGAAACCAAGTGCAACGCCAAGAATAGAGTGCGGTGGAGGATTCTTGTGGATGCCCTATGTTCCGCAGCGGAATGATGGGACTATTGATTGATTGATTGATTTCTGTTCATCCAGCTACGGTAGGTTATTTCTGATAGTTATGAGTCTCCGTTCTTTACAGAATCCAAAAATGGTCTTGACCTTTGAAAAAGGGACCGATAGGCTGTCCCGAAACCTCGGTAAGAAATTACCACTACACGCTGCGTAATAACCCAGAAAAAGCAGTCCTCGTCTACTTCGCGGCGGTAGACTGAAATCACACATAAATACACAGGGTGGGGCAGAAACAATTATACGATTTAAATTTAGCGCAATGCCGACATATTTGTAGGTGGCGCGGTGAGACACACATCGCTGGGTAGAGCGGTTTGAAGCCTTCGGTCATCATGCAGCGTGGGTCGGAAGAGCATCGAGCGTTTGCTGTGGAAACGTTTTTTAAAAACAGTGTCTGTCAGCTACTGTCACGCAGCGTGTTTTTTGACGACATTTTGACATCGGGAGGAATGGAAAGGTTCCGACACGCCAAACAATATTGAATTGGGTTACACAATTCAGGACTCCTGCATCCATTGTCAACAAGAAGCCTCCTGGTCGCCCTCGAGCTGTACGATATATGCTGAGGAAGGTCATGGACAATGTCAGACAACGTGCAGAGATGTGCCTGACCTTCATCGGAGCTCACCTGAGTGATATTATCTTCAAAAAGTGACTTGAAAACGTAATGCTTTTCCATGTTGCTTACCATTGTTTAGCTAGTTATGATTTAATTTTCAATTAAAGTGTTCATTTTCAAGTTATTAATCATCTAATGGTTTCTGCCCCATCATATATATATATATATAATTATTTTTACAGGCAGCTTGCGGGAACCGCACCAGTGACGTGCGCAAGCCACACCGTGGTCACCCCTCCTAAGTAGCCTCCGGGCGTTGAATGACTACTGAATCATGAAGGAAGTAGGTATAGCCTAGGCTTCCGCCGCGAGGTTGATGAGAACTGCGTTCTTCTGGGCTATTACGCAGCAAGTAGTGATAGTTCCTTACCGACATTTCGGGTCAACCTATCGTGCCCATCTTCAAGGGTCAAGAACCCTGGGCCGTTTTTACCACGGAGTAGCACTGAGCTACTACGTTCCCCATCGCTTATTTTTGTTATTTATTTTACCTTTTTTATTTTTTCGTTTTTCCTCTTTTAATGCGCGTTCGTAAAATTGCGAAAAGTCACTATTAGCTTCGTCGTGTCTGTCCGTCCGTCCCCCCGTCCGCATGGAACAGCTGGACGGATTTTCATGAAATTTGAAAGTTGAGTATTTTTCGAGAAACTGTCTAGAAAATTCAAGTTTCATTAAACTCGGACAAGAATAACGGGTACTTTACGTGAAGACCACTAGACATTTTTGATATCTCGCTCAGTTCTTCGTAGAATGCGAAATGTTTCGGACAAAAGGTGTAGAGGAAATCAAAATACACATTTTATGTTTAATAATTTTTTTTCGAAAATCGTGCCGTTTATGAGATAATATACAAAAATACTGTCGAGCGGGGCGGGTTACATGACAATATGGCGCATGCGCATTGCATGCTGGATAAATAAGGCTACAAACACAGTCACAATATGTAACCCTGCAACAGTGGTTGCACCATCGCGCTTTAATGTTCCGTTATAAGTACATTGTCGTGTTTCGTACATCTGTTTCTCTTTGCCCACTGTTATGAACTTGGTAGTAGCTTCATTTCCGTGGACCTGTAGTGTAACGCGACTGGGCGAGGACTGGTTGGCCACCAGCTGGCCACGACGTGGGTCAAAGTACTCGGACTTTGTTTTCAGATGACTACTGAAGCTGATTTATTGGAAGCTGCTGCTACATTAGTATTTACAGCTGAGTTTAGTTGGAGTACAGTTGAAATGATAGCCCAGGCAAGCGATGATAATATTAAAGTGGTACAAAAAATTAAGACTCTCTCCTGACTTCTGCCCCTAAGCTTACTGAAGTTAATCTTGGTTTTACATTAATACAATAGCATTTACACAGAGATTCTGGGGCGCTGGTCGGGGTGGAGTCTCAGTCTTGTGACTTCTAACCTTAACCTTTGATTGGCTGTTAATGACGTTATGCCTTACTTTCTTATATGGTCACAACGTTTCCAATTGGCTATTAATTGCATCTTCTTGACCATCACTTTTGAAACGGGACTTCTCGGAAAAATGCCACAAGATGACAGTATTCCCTGCACAACGCCTGTCAACTATTACTCTAGTTTAGTGTGACACCATTTCCTTCACACATCTTATTACAATCTTTCAACTCTGTGCATTAAGCTTAAGACAAACCGCTGCAGTATGGGTGACAATGATTAGTACTGAAAGAAGGCATCAATATGCTCTCTCTCTTTGTCACACTCAACTCTTTCACTCACACCTGATTACAGACCGTCTTAACTCAGAGGAGAACTGATCGACTACACTTTCCTCTTCCTCTCACCTACGTCAGCCATATTGACTGAAACCACACTACATAGAACTTATCTCCCCCCACACACACACCCTTCCCTATATTGACCGCGTACAAGGGTTACCCGGTTAACGATTCTTCGAGACTGGCAGTTATTGAGAAGTTTGACGAGGTGTTGAGGGTGGACTTATTTACCCCTGCTAGCGAACCCAAGTTAACCAACCCCGCTGAGGTTGAAGATGCCGTCCGGCGTCTCACGTTCGGTAAGGCACAATGCCCAGTGTGCTGAATAGAACACCGAAGCATCTTCCTTAGCGGGCACTATCCCTTCTTGTCGAGATAGCAACGCGGTCGTCCGCATTCAGGACGTCCCACCATATGGAAGCACTCCCGCCTTATCTCCAGCCTTACATCAGGGAAGGACCCAGCACTGCCGTTATCCCATCGTGCGTAAGTCTGTCGGACACGATTCGCGTATTAGTTGAAAATATCCCACTCGCTGGGATTATAAGCGAAGTAAGCGGCCGTGGGCTACTGCGTGACAAACAGTTTAGGATCAGACCCAAGCATAGCACGTCTCTGCTGCTGGCCTGCCTCGTTCAAAGTGTAACCAGGAACCTTGGCGAGAAGAGGCTGACACTCACGGTTTTCCTGGATTGGGCTAAGAACTTCGATACTATTTGGATCGAATGTCGCCTTTATAAGCTAACGATCCTTAATTTCCCGTCCTGCCTGCTTAAAAGCGTCTCGTTCTAAATCCAGGGTCGGAAATTCGGAGCGTCCTTCCAGAACGCCACGTCATCTCCTCGTCGCATGCGGGCTGGGGTGGCACAGTGCGGCTTAATTTCCTCTTTCCCCTTCAGTCTGTATGTTAATAACATGCCTTCACCTTCGCACCACGTCGAGTTAGCCCTGTACGCGGACGATACGGCCATCAAAGCCAAGTCCCGCAAGCCGGTGCTGCTCGTCAGATACCTGGCAGCCTACCTCGGCGACCTAGAAGGATGGCTGAGAGAATGAAGGATCGCCATCAATGTCTCGAAGAACAACGCGATGATCTTCGTAAAAGCGGAAGGTGTTTCCGCAAGCCCCGACCAGTGCAGCCGTTCGGGGAGCCAATCCAATGTGTCGACACACCGCGTTATTTGGGGCTGACCCACGGCTGACCTGGTCGCCTCGTATCGCCTAGGTTAGAAAGAAAGCTGCCGAGAGTGTGGGAGCATTGGTTAATCTCCTGAAAAGGAGAAGTGGTTTCTTCATCAGGAACACGGTCTAGCTCTACCAGTAGCTGATTCGTCCAATGATGGACTACGGGTGCCCCATTGATTGCTGCCCTCACCCACGTCGGGAAGCTGCAGGTGTCACAGTCCAAGTGTCTTTGGTTTGCCATCGGTGCACTATGGTACACTGGTAACGGGAAAATTCACGAAGATTTGGGAGTTCCATTCTTCGCCAACTACGTCAGAGACCTAGCCTAGAGTTTTGACTCTTAGCTGATGCGGGAAACCCCTTAGTTCGCCAACTCTGCAGATACCTTCGCTGACCGAGGGTTGACCCTGGTCGCTTGACGCGGGAACAACTAGGGTCAAGAGGCCAGTCGAGACCACCGTTTTTTAACGATTCGTATCCATCACTGTTCCGCTAGGCACTTTTCGGATGCCCTGACTGAGGCATTTCCGTGATATTTCTTCAGCTGTAAGGCGAATGCCAGGGTATGCTGTAAAGACGGGGCACGGCCAGCACTCCCCTCCCTCCCACAGACACGGCGACTTCAGAAATGTGTCTGGCCATAGTCGCATGCTTTTGGCTTGCGCCTGCGCCAGCCTGGGTTCAAAAACCCAAACAACCATCTACTCAAGGAATACCCCTGCTCCTCAAATAAAAAAGCCACGTCCTGCCAAAGCCCCAGTCCTTGGTATGCCAAATTCGTTAGCGCAAGCAAAATCTCCAGTCACAGTATAAGGTGTCTGTTACTGGGCCCAGCGATGCGATCAAATCCAGGTATGGCTAATCAGACCGACGGACGTCGACGTGCGCTTTCGCGTAAGTGTCCACCCTTAGTTAGTTCTTTGGCTTAGCTTGAAAACCGGCCTTCTTCTTGGATTCTTGATCCCTGAATATTGGACCGAACCTGAAACGTCGGTAAGAAATTATCACTTCGCACTGTGTCATAGCCCAGAAGAGCGCATTTCTGGTCATGGCCTAGTTTGGGATTATTTCCAGGTGTTTGCCTAGACCACGAAGAGCTTCATTGTGTTCGCTTCCAGAGCCTGCGGCAATGTATGAGGCACAGTGCGCCGCAGATTGTCCATTGGTGCAAGCCTGCAGCAGTCACCTCTACACGGCGGTGCGTTGAGGTGCTGCACCATTACGACTGCCCTTCTTTCGTTGTCGACGAGGCAACGCTGTCCCAACCATAGCCCACAACGCAGCGTCGGAAATTCTAGAGAACTCACGAGATCGTTGGGAGCGACGTGTAAAATAATTTTAAACGATGAGCCACGAAGGAGATTAAGAGATAAACTGATTGCATAACAAACGTGGTGACTGTGTCTCTCTTCGTTTGCAAACAGCAAACTGCCTCTTCAAAAACAGGCGGTTTTATACAAACATGATGTTCATAGCTTCCACTAGCATTGCCTGGCGTGAATATTGCTTTTCTCTCTCTTATTTTACGAACGATTGTAGCTACTGTCGCTTCTCTGCCAACCCATCCATCCCTCCTCGCCTACCACGTCAACTCCCACATCAGCATATCTCAGCAGATTTGTCCGGCTCGGACTGTATCCACTCTGACTACAACGTTAGGTGTAATCAAATCTGTAAGGCGAAGGAATTCATGTACAGGTCTGGACAGGCTACCAGGATATCTAGACAATCGGCATACAAGGTGGCCAAGTTATCGGCCCCAGAAGATATCCCTGGCACTCTTTTCTGTGAGAGGCTAAGTGCGGCCGGAAAGATTGTCAGTGAAAAATACTCAATGACCCCATCGGGAATCGAACTCGCGACCTTCCTGCTTACAGCGCACTGCCTCAGTCAATGGCACCCACCGCGTACCCCATTAAAATCTGTGGTTTGTTGGACATTGTCGACTAGAAAGGCTATTCACAATCATAGGAGTATTAGTTCGGGGTAATTATCAGCTCATTAGTTAATAAGTAAAAACCCCGGTATCTTTATTTATTACCTAATTATATGACAACACAAAGGGATATCCAACTTTAAAGTTTTAATCTTCAGCATTCGATGCGTGAACTGCTGAGAGGCTGTGTTAAACCACTGTGTCTTGCTTCGCACGTAACAGGGTTGGCCAGATAGACGATCTGCGGGAGACCCACTTTATAAGGACAGTCCCTGAGCCTTGCATTAATGTTAGGTTTTCCTTATTCGATGACTTCTTATTTCTCTTCATCCAATTACAGTAATTTATTTCATGTTATGAGCCCCCTTCCTTCAGAATATCCTTCTAAACGCCGTTCGCGGTCGGCCTCGTGTGCGTATAAGCTACTTACTTTTGACTTGCGCGTTGTGGCTACCCCTGCCATACAAAAAAGCGTTAATAATGCAACAATAAATGCATTGTGTATACTTACATATATATATATATATGCTTACATCATGGATGTTTATCTGCCCCTTTTCAAGTGCGGTTCGTTCATGGTGACACAACAAACGTAACACGCGTGTTACACACACACACACACACACACACACACACACTATACCATAGTTTGTAATAGCCACTTTCCTATTACAGTAGAATTCCACTTATCCGGATTAAGTGGGACGGCGAGCCATCTAGATACGCCGAAATCCGGATAGTTGGATTTTTCTTTGAAAATAGGCTACATTGGCAGTCTGAAGTTCGACTGTCACTGTTTGTAGTATGTACCTGCATCTAAACCTTTCAACCACTCCTAATTTGAAGTTCTAGAAGCCATAACACTGTACTGTACTTGATCCGATAACCGGTAATTTCAGAGGCAAGTTTGTTCTGCAAATTCTCGACAGATTTACCCGAAGAGCCAAGCCGGCCGGATAACCAGCGTCCAGATAAGTGCGAGTTCTACGGAACTAGACTTTGACAAGATGTTCTTACGCGCGTATCGTAACAAGTTTACTGAGTTATGGCGCACAGTGACAGAGAATAACTCGATGTAAGAGTTTCACCAGTTTAAGTACCTTCCTTGACTGAAGACGGAAGCAGAGTCGGCTACCGAAACGTCGTGATTGATTAAAAAATTAAACAGTGGAGAAAGTTAAAAAAAAAAGAACATTACGTCAGTGAGTCACGTGCCATCGTCAGGGCCTTAAAGAGTTGCAACGATATACCATGTTCAGAATGATCTTTGACAAAGGAAGGTGCGTTACAGGGTGTGGGGTAGGTCGATTTAACTAATAAACAGGTATTTAACGACACATTTCTGCTCGTGTGCTGGTACGTAAACATGTGTGCGTCAGGACAGTGTGGAGTAAGTCCAGCTACTAGCTAGGCCTGTGGTCAGTTTAATGGGATTGCAGTGTCTCAGCGAGCAGCAAATTGCAGATAGGCCTAAGTGGCAGGCTGCTGTCTGCGTTGTGATTGTCGATTGATATGGTTTTGCTTAAAGCTGACAAGAATGCAGCACTGCCGTATAGTCACTCTGCGATTAACGAATTTCTTGCAACAAATATTGAACAAACATTGACAATCAGAGAGTAAAGGGAAAGGTAAAGTGATCCCGTTACAGGCCCGGTGTGGCCCAGAGGGTGGGTAGAGGTATAGCTCTAAGTCTTCCATGACCGCGGCACTAGAAGGGGGTGAGTGGTCAGCAGCACGCACCGGCCGCACTTTACCCCCGGGAAAGAACCGGTACCCATTTTACAGGAGGCTGGGTGGACCCCAGGGCCGGAAAATCTCGTCCCCACCGGGATTCGATCCCGGATCGTCCAGCCCGTAGTCAGTCGCTTTACCGACTGAGCTACCCGGCCTACACATTCCATCTATACCCTATCTTAATGGCATGTTTTAGTTCAGTTGACAACACAGGACAGTATATAGAGACTAATGTTTCTCAGTCCATTTGTACATGACTATTATTTTCCAGTTTCTCTG
>Ga0123355_10022253_pt1 | contig 10161 bp, 14 predicted proteins | sample TergutEmb28metaG_3_FD_89872 | JGI IMG/M metagenome (GOLD analysis project Ga0123355, IMG submission 89872) | Embiratermes neotenicus P1 segment gut microbial communities from Petit-Saut dam, French Guiana - Emb289 P1 | ecosystem: Host-associated > Arthropoda: Insects > Digestive system > Gut ... | reverse complement strand
TCCACAAGTAAGACTTGTATATCACGTCTAGTACACGTCTTAGCGAACTGGGAGAAATTAAGACGTGTTGTACACGTCTTACGACAGGTAAAGTTATGCCGCCTTTGAGCAAAATTGAGCAAATGCATGTTCTGAGTTCAGTGTGACAAGTTCAACGCTATCGCCAAAGAAGCTACCAAATGCACTTTTTTGAAAATCAAAAATGATAATCCTGCCGATTTTTCCATATGTGGATAATTGCGATTTAAACGCGATAAGTTTTTGCACATCTGGTATGCAACCAAATAATACAGGTCGGTCGTCCTCCGTGATGGCATCATATACTATAGGTTCGATGCCATCACAGGGACACAACCCAGACAGAGCGGCAGATTTGAAACGCGCCAAGTAGTCTGAATCGCACAAAAGCTGAAGTTGCATTTCGCCAAATACATCGTTAGTGATGCAATAGAGCGGCTGATATACTGTAGACAGGCAGTTTCCAGCCGATTGATTGTAGTACATATTTTCTTCAAAACAACAGAACATTTCGCCTAAATCCACCCCAAACACAATGCCATCAATATTGTCATATTGATTCGGGAATCGTTGTTCGCAAATTCCTTGGACAATGTTTTTGATTTGTTGTTCTTTCTCTGTCCTCCAGTTTGTAACAAGCATGTTCTCGCTGTATATGGCAAATGCATTGACAGAGGTTAGGAGCAGTCCAATTAATTTTGAGTTGCGTATGGCGTTGGTCGTTTCGGTATCATTTTCGCAAAGTTCTTGCTGCGAATAAAAAGACGGATAGGCTATGTCATCTGCGCAAGGACTTTCCACTTGGACATCAAAGGGGTGTGGGTAGATGTATTGTTTCATATCCTTTAGCATGGAGACTCCTGCGTTATGCATTGTTGTATAGATTTCTGCCATTGTGAGAGCGTCAGTTTGGCACTCTATATTGCAACTTGCCTCGCCGCCAATATACGGAGCATATGCCAGCCTATCTATAGCCAGCAATTCTTCTACACCCTGCAAACTCAACCGATAACCACTTATGCCATCATTATTGCAAATATTAATAATCCCATTTACCATCAGTCCTGTGAGTACTTTCTTCAAAGACACGACTGATGGAATTAGTCGCGGCAAAATACATGCGGGAAATTTGCCTAAGTATGCTATTGCGTCAAATAATTTTTGTTCACATTGTTTTGGTGGGTTTATAACCATTGAGATTCCTCCTAACGCCCATTAAAGGCAACTTTCACCAGCCAAGTATAAAAAGGGCTGGCGTATTTTCATATTAATGCTATCGTAGAAAAGTAAGGTATTTACATACAAAGGTGTTGTGTGCGCAGGTAAAATGCGTGGGTTTCACATATGCGTTATTTTTTTGAGCCAATGACAACCCACTCGTGTGGATTTTTAGCGAAACAAAATTATGCGCGCTTTATGTTGACATTTTTATTCTAGCACTCTAAAATAGATGTGTCCAGCAAATTTCGGCAAAAATAAAAATTCTCGGCAATTCATGCCGAGAACAAGGGGTTTTTGAGTACTTATCTTCGTTGCAGTAATCGTATTTATGTGGAGAGCGCAGTTAATTTGCTTCGTATTTTTCAGTATCTTCTAACTCTTTTTTATATGTGTATAGGAATCGTTGCTCCTCTTTCCTGCTGATATATCCTCTGTATATTGATAATGCAAGCTTGTCTGCACAATTCTTCAACTCAAAAAGAAGATTTTCTATTGTGTCGGTGTGTTGCAAAACATCTCTATTTTCCATTTCGTGTGCGGCTATATTATCAAATATTTCCATAGTAGCCTTGAGAAAATCAAGATATTCGTAGAACCAACGCTGATAGGGGTATCCGTCTGAGTTCAAAAAATAACTGGTATAACAATTAGCAAGTTTATTTTCCAGTTCTTGTATCATACTCCTTATCCTAGGTTCTAATTGTTGCAATCTTGATAGTGCTTCAGCTTGTGCATCGTTATTTTTATGCGCAGACAACCCAAGTAGATAATCCGATGTAACGGCAAAGTGTTCTGCTATTTTTCTAAGGACTTCAATGTCTGGTGCGCGAGTTCCGCTCTCATAATAGCCAACCGAGGCTCTCGCTATATCCAGTTTATCAGCAAGGTCTTGTTGGGTTATTTTTTCTGAATTTCTAAGTTGCCTTAGCCTGTCCCCAAATGCTTTCAAATCCGCCATGATATACTCCTTTTTGATTGAATTGTGCGCATCGTTGTCCATGCTGGCGTGCGCGAATCAATAACTTATCCGTACTGTACCACAAATACCATCACGCACTCAAGGGAGTTCATTATGAGCAAGCAAGGTTTATCTATCGAAGAACAATATGCGCTGGATTACTCTAAAGGTTTTCGTCTTGGGCAAATTGAATCTTCTCGAAAAATTTTGTTGAATGTAATTAAATTCCAAAGCAAAAAACAAGGAGTAAAGCCCAGTAAAGCTCTCGTCCAAAAAGTGAAACGCGAAACTGACCTCTCTATGTTGGGAAAGCTTATCATTATCGTAGCGTGTAATGAGATTTCTGTTGCAGAACTTGAAACCTATTATGACAAATGCTTCCAAACAAAAGAAGAAATTGATACCAACGAATACACCGCATATGGGGGTGTTTTATGGGAACGCGAAACTTAACTAATGAAGAGTACTACACACTGATACGCACCAAAGGCTTTCGCCGTAATCGCATCAAGGAGTATCGGAGAGTACTACTTGAACAAATGGCGCGCAATTCTGAAAAAGAGGGCGTAAAACCAAGCAATGCGCTAAAACAAAAAATTAAGCGGGAAACAGACATTACTACCTTGATTAAGCATATATTCGCCGTGGCAGGCCAGAGTATTTCGATAGCGGAACTTGAAGCCGATTATGATAAGTTGTTTCGCACTACGGAAGAACTTCAAAACAGAGTATATTCGGCGTATTGGGATTTGTATTAGATTTAGATAGACAACAGACATCAACTAGCGAGGCTTTATGAGCATAACAAATATAGATATGGGTGATTGAAAATGAAAACTATTTCACTGAACATAATGATGACATATCCTGTCAGATGGCGCAAACAGCAAGTCCTTCGGGACATTGCGCAAAATTTTTATGATGACGCGGGTTTGTCCGAATTTGGTGAGAAATTCAAAACTGACTTCAACCCAGTGGAGCGCGAAATTACGCTGTCCATGCCCAGTGAAGGATTTTCATACGAGTGGTTAATGCATATGGGAGCTTCTACAAAACAGGGGGAAACAGGGAAATTCGCGGGATTCTTTGGTGAAGGCTTCAAGGTTGCTTCGTTATGCGCGCTTCGTGACCATGGTTGGACGATTCGGATGCGCTCGCGTGATTGGTCGCTTGAAGTTGTTGCGCTTGATATGGATATTGACGGAAAACCATTGCAACAACTGGCGTATCAATTGGCTGATGGGCTTGAACCATCATTGGAAACAACGCTGATTATCGGCAATGCATCAGAGGAAGACGCGAAACTTCTTGATGATGTGGTGCTTGGGTTCTATTACATCGGGAATCCTCTTTTGGGAAAATGCATCTTCAAAAATGAATATGTTGCGATTTACGAACGCTCAAACATACCCAAACCAACGCACTTTCCTTCTGGGTTGAAAGTATCGGGCGACGGGATTGTGTTCATTGGTTTTCAGGCGCGTGCAGCATTCCCTTGCCCTCTTGTAGTATGCAACCACCGTTTCAAAACTCCCGAGCGAGAACGCTACGATATATATTTTGGTACGATTTTAGACGTGATGATGGACATGGTTGACTCAATGGACGGAGCGGCTTGCAGTTACATACTGGAAGCGTTGGAAAAACACTGGTACGATTACCCCGACAGCCAAAGTGATGTTGATTGTTGGTATTCTCTTATTCGTAAACTTATCCGCAGAATCGCCTATTACGAGCGAACCTCCGAAGTGATGGACGACTTTATCAGTCGTCACCCCGATTTAGTGGTTTGTGAACAACCCACAAATATTCACATGCGCAACCAAAAAACTCAAGCATTAACTTGGCGAAAGCTTCATCTGCCAGAAAGCCGATTAGTACAGGACAGTTTTTCCATGTTTGGTTACGAAACATTGGTAAAACTCTGCGAAGAAGCTGGTGGCTACAATGTCACCCGACACGCAGACCCCGAAGAATCGGAATTGTTAAATCTTTTACGCCGCGCTACTAGGGCGATTTTTGATGACTTCATGGGGAATTACCCGCCCTGCTTGATTATTGAAAACGATTCTGCGGTGGTTGGCGGCATGGCATACATGCTCAAGATTCGCAAAAAGCAATGCAATTCGCATGGATATAAAATCCGATATGTGTTGGGGCAAATTGAAATCAAAAAATCCCTTCTTGCAAAGGAAAAATTCGCAGGCGCATTTGCAACATACGTGCACGAGCTATGCCATTGCTTTGGTGGGGACGCATCTGCGGCTTTTAGCCTTGCTTTGACGACTGCAATGGCTATTGTTGCCGCCAATTCGGAATCTATTCAGAATTACAATCGCGAATGGCAGGAGTGTTTTTAACGAACGTCGATTTCTGTAGCGATGAGATAAAATCTGGTGTGAATTACAAGCAAAGGGGTTATGTTTATGTACTGTGTGATACAAGAACTGCTACGAAAAAAGCCAAATAAATGCGGTGCGTATAAGGAAATCATCGTAAGTTCCTGTACATCTTCGATTAACCGCACACCGAAATATATGTGGCATTATTCCGATGAGCGTTGCGAGCGACATGTAAAGAGGGCTTACAAAATATCCATCCGCAAAAGCGATAGGGTTGATGGAGTAGTTACCAAAAAACAATTCACAGTAACCACAGTTGATTACTATGATTTCGTAGATGGCTTTCTCGCATTAGGTGATTATGACGACAAAATCACCGCGATTGCTGCCGCTCTAAATACAGACAGTCGCGCCATATATGATTTATTAGATGAAAAGATAACACCTCTACAAGAAAAGATAGACTCCGAATTTCAAGCAACCGACGAATACAAAACCATGCTGAATCACAAAAAGATAATCGACACCTACAACCAAGCTAAAGCCGAATTTGCAAAAACCTACCATTGCGACAAGGACGAATACAGCTACTGCTACGATGTGTTTGGAAATCTGATGAATGCGGATTATCTGCAAAGATTAATCAGCGCATATGAACAACGACGCAGTTATCACGAGAAAAAACAAAACGAATACAGCAGTCATCATGCGGAAGATGACTTCAATCAAAATGACCATAGTAGCTACTCGAATTTATCCCACGGTAACTACAATGATGACGAAAAAGCAATATTGAAAAAGTTCTACCGCACTCTCTCAAAGGAATACCATCCCGATAATACCAAGGGCAACCATGTGGCAATGCAATTGGTCAATAAACTTAAAAGTGCTTGGGGGATATAGTTGTTTCCCAATTGCTCCTCTGTTACTGCTTGAAAGTTTAAAAACATTCATACGAACCGCGCTTGGTTCGCATGAATATTAAATTTCTATTCAATGTCTAGTTCTGCTTGCAATCGTCTTATCGTGGCTTCATCAATGCCGGTTATTCGTGAGATTGAGCGAATTGGAATGCCCTCATTTAAGGAATTTTTCACTATTTCTATATCACGTTCGTTCACAGCATCCATTACGAGCATTACACCTAAGTCAGTCATTTTCAACACCTCCAAGAGTCTTTTGGTTTCATCTTCGTTCAAATACTTACTTGCGAAAGCGAACGCTGCCGCTATGCAAGCGTTCCGCTTCGTGGCATCTGGTATAGCTTGCGCTAGTTTGATAGACTTCGCCGCCAATTCTTTTCGGGGAATGGTGTGTTTCATCAGCGGCAAGAGTACTAAATTCAGCATGTCAACATCGGACAGTTCATTCCCAGCTTTTATTTTGTTTTCCAACGTTGTAAAAATTGAGTTGCCATCATAGTCGCCCATCAATATCACATCAGGATTATACGCTAAAGTTCCCGTATTTAGCCCTTTCGGCTTGCTTTTAACATCTGCGCTATATATCAAAACGGTATGCACTATGCGATTATCTCTCTCGAAAAGACGTAAATCATAACTTGCACATCTAATCAGAGTATTTTTGCCGCTATGCCCAGTTTCAAAAGCAAAGTGCAAGTAATCATCGTCCATCAGAAGGAACACCACATCAGTAGCTCCACTACGCACCTCAACTTTTGGAAGTTCTGGGTTGATAAGCTCCTTTATAGGCGCGGTCTTGATACCGTAAAACTCCAACGTTGCATTGCGAAACAATCCACTTGCATATTTTTGAATTACATCGTTCACATGTTTTGTTATTTTAGCTTCCAGCGTAATCCTCACCCTCCTGTGTATGGTGTAGCGTCAGCGCGAAGTTATTTTGCTACTATATTATCCTCTAAACAACTATCCACGTCCAGTCTATAGTTTGTATATAGTGCCTTTTATCCAAAATGGGCGTAAATCTGATAATGGGGCGGGTTTAATGCATCAAAGACTCATGTTTTTAGGCAGACGGATGTTGTTATGTTTATCGGTACTTGCGATGCTTTGTATGCCCACTGCGATTCACTTTTTAGTGCATGGGGAAATAAATTTATCTGCGCAACCCTATTTTACAGAGCAGATACTGATAATGCTGTTTTTCGTCTACTATATCTGGAACATAGCAGTATGCCTGCTTTTTTGTTTAGATAAATCCAGAGCGGAAACAGATGGGAAACGTGTCTGCGAAAAAACATTGTTGCGGTGCATTTGGTGTATGGGGGCTGTTGGAGCAGAGGTCGGAATGGTTATGTTTCGCCATATGCAGGATACACCGCAGTTTCAAAAGGCATTTCTCACAGGTATTCTTATTAACACGGCTGTAGTTTTAACCGTACTTAAAGTGGTGTTGGTCGTTTTCCCCGTGTAAATAAGATTGGCAACTAAAACACAATATGCCCCAGCAACTCCAATATTCAACTTAGTTTTGCTGACGTAACATAACTTCATGGATTTTATCAACTGCTGTGTCCAGCCCTGCTTGATGTAGCGTCGGGAACATTATCTCCATTTCGCTAAGTGGCAACATTTCAATTATTTGCGAACTGGGAGTATCATATTTCCACTGATAAAAGGCGTACACTTCTCCAACCCATCGTGGCAGAAAGCCCCACCATGCATCTCCGCGCTTGTACTCGTTGCCGCATTCTTCCTCTATGAAATATAGAATCAACTCTGGGGCAGGCATTCCTGCAAACTTGGGGTTTGCATGGTCAAGAAGTCTCCGAATATTGCTATGCATGTATCGCTCAATGAACCATTTTTCATCAACACCCGGAAGTTCTTCCCGTATAAGCAGGAATACGTCCCCTTGAGTTTCGACAATATCGTCTACATAAATTTCGCTATAAGCACACATGCTTGCCCCCTATCACGTCAAAAATCGTCGTTTCAGTTTATTTGTGCGAATCTGCTACTATGTCCAATTATATCACGCATACTGCGAGAGGCAAATGTACAGACGTTAATTTTCAAACAGTACCAAAGTAAAAAATCAGCTTAATGAAAACAAAAGCCCCCAAAAGTCTTTGTGAAAGACTCTTAGGGGCAACTGCTGTTGTGAAGACTATTGGGTTATAGCTTGAGTTTTTTTGTATTCTTTTGCGAAATCATCAAAAAATTTTTCCAGTGCGTTTTGAGCATCAAGAACATCGACTTCGCCATCAACATCAGCAAACGGCGACAAATCCACCTCACCAAGTATATATATGCTACTGATAGGAAGACTGCAAATTTGAAGGCTTGGGAGGATAACTTCCTCCACGGGAACGCCAAGTTCCTCGGCCATTGACCGTGCCCAATTGTCCAATGCTTCTTGTTCATGGGCAGTGTATATTATGGCTTGTGCTGGCGACAACTGCGACATAAGTTCCTTACGCCGAACACGCTTAACACAGGTGTAGCAATGCTCGTTGACTTCCGAACCAATGAACACATAGTTATCGGAATATCCGACTGCCTCAATTATATCCTCCGCCACAGCAATGTTGCGAACTATCCCAAAGCCCTCTCCATTTGCATAAAAAACTGTACCCAGACGAATCTCATTTTTAGGGATTTCATCATCACGGTAAATCTTTTCGCTAGTGTAATCCAGTCCTGCGAGTTCTATTCTGCTTGCCTTCAAATGTTTTATTTTCAACATTTAAAAAACTCCTTTTTTGGGTTTATTTTGAATCAAATAACAGATGCGGATTGACTTATGCAATATGCTCTTTTGTTTCGGTCATGTACATGCCCAATCCAATGCTTGCACCAAGACCAAAATCTATCCGACGCATGGTTTCATTACTCAAGTGTGCTATATAGCCTCTAATGCGGCTTCTGTCTACCGTGCGAACTTGGTCTAACAGCGCACATGATGTTTTCGCCAACTCACTGTCGACTATCATGACGTGCCATGGCTAAAGCCGCATTTCCTTGGAAGGACACTGCGCTTCTCTCCTTTCGCCCCGCTTAAAACACAGTATTTCCCAATAAAAAAGCAGAAACAGTCAACCTTGCGGCTGATTCCATTCCTACTTCGTATGGGTTTTCTCAGAAAATAAAAAACACCAGATAAGCACAAATCGGACACAGCACATAGCAGTGTCATCGGTTCTAGGCATAGCGACTCCCGTAGGTGTGCTTGCAAATGTGCAATCTGATGAATTATTTTATAATCTGAAAAGAGATGTATACATTATACCATAAACTGGGCGAAATGTCAATAATGAGCGCACTGATTCAAATGGATGCCCATACGGGCACTGCCTATACTCCGCGTATCCGAAAAAACAAGCGTGAACGATACGTTAAACCAATGTTAAACAGACGCTAAACCAACCAGTGAGTTCATGTTTTTCAACAAGGTCATCGAACTTATACTATTTTGTAATGCATTTATATCGTCAAAGGTGTTTGCCAAATAAGGCAACACAGTGTCACGCATTTGTATGTAACGATGTGGGAATTTCTCGTTTAGCACTTGCATCGCCGCCTTCACCTTCTTCAACATTATCTATTGGAATTGTGGACATCAATGCGAACATAAGGCGATTGCCGCTAACTTGCCGCCTACCATCCAATATTGAATTTCGTATATAGCTCATGAATTCCTATTGGGTTATCTACGAGGTTGAGCCTTTTTTTCAATGGCTTCTGATTTTTTGGGTCTGATAGGTTTGGCTTCTCCAAAAGAATATATTTGCGCTGAAATTGAATCAAAACATAAAGCAAGACCTTCGTTTCGGTACTCATTTTCTCAAGATTAATGTTGTCAATCTCGTCCATACGCCGCGCAGCAAATGTTAGCAGTCGGTTTAGGTAACGATTTAGTTGATAGTAGTCGGCGGCAACCCATCCTGTTTGGTCTGTATAGTATGGCGCATGTGAGTATGGATTTTCTGGTGTAAAATCGCTTTTATCGACTACCAGCATATGCTTGTTGTTTGTTCTGCCCAACAACCAATCAATTGAAACATCAAAATAGTCTGCTAATACTACCAATGTGTCAATATCCAGTTTTTGCACACCGCTTTCTCAGTGGTTTACCGCGCTAGGCGAAACGTTAAAAATCTCGGCAAAATCCTTTTTACTTAGCGCATGTTCTTTTCGGAGTTCTCTCAATCGTTGCATTTTTCGCGTTCCTTTTCAGACGAGGTATACTGTGATTGAAAACCAGATGTCTTGTTGATTATACGGCACGAATACCGCACTGTCGAGGCATGAAGTAATTGACTACACAACGGCGAAAAGCTTTGGCTTTGGGCTTGTCAGAACGCAAGATAACACTATAAAAACCGCTTTCGTTCACTATATTAGTTTCACCTATGTGGCCCCCTAGATTCAATCTAGCCCGTTCATCTTCATCAAGGCGTTTTACTGCATCCGTTGAGTTGCGACTCTCTAGCACTCCGCACACATCGCGTAACACCCACCATGGCTCACAGTTACTATAACTGGGAAACTGGGATTCGTTGCTTGCGGTTGAGTGCTAGGCTATGGTATCATTAGTGGGAGAGGGGCTGGCGGTTTGACAGACCAAGAAAAAGCAAAGAAAACTAAATGGCATTCGCCCATCTATAGGGGACTACAACTTGATTTGCGTGGAAAT
>Ga0123355_10022252_pt1 | contig 10161 bp, 41 predicted proteins | sample TergutEmb28metaG_3_FD_89872 | JGI IMG/M metagenome (GOLD analysis project Ga0123355, IMG submission 89872) | Embiratermes neotenicus P1 segment gut microbial communities from Petit-Saut dam, French Guiana - Emb289 P1 | ecosystem: Host-associated > Arthropoda: Insects > Digestive system > Gut ... | reverse complement strand
TGGTGGTGTGTGTTGCAGTTAACTTTATGGTGTGTTACAGGGTGAGGGAGAAAGAGGGAAATGGTGATGTGGGATGCAGTTAGCGTTTGGTTTGTTATAGGGTGGGGGATTCGGAGGGAAATGGTGGTGTGTGCTGCAATTAGCGTTATGGTTTGTTACAGGGTGGAGGAGACGGAAGGAAATGGATATGTGTAATGTAGATTGTGTTTTGGTTTTTTACAGTGAAGTTTTGGGTGAAGGAGTGAAATGGTGTTGTGTGCTGCACTTTGCATAGTGATTTGTAAAAGGGAAGTGGGGAGACGGAGGTAAATAGTGGTGTGTGCTGCAGTTAGCTTTATGGTTTTTTACAGGGAAGGGGGAGACGGAGGTAAACGGTGATATGTGCTGCAGTTAGCGTTATGTAATTTTACATGGGGGAGAAGAGGTAGTGATATGGTGATGTGTGCTGCAGTTAGCGTTATGGTTTATTACAGGGGTGGGAGTCGGAGGGAAATGCAGATGTGTGCTGAAGTTAGCTTTAAGGTTTGATACAGTGGCAGGGGGGAGACGGGTGAAATGTGATGCAATTAGCGTTATGGTTTGTTAGAGGGGGGTGGAGACTGCGGGATAAGTTGATGCGTGCTGCAGTTAGAGTTTTGTTATGTTACGGGGAAGGAGGAAGATGGAGGGAAATCGTGATGTGGGCTGCAGTTAATGATATAATTTGTTACAGGTAAAGGGTGGGAGACGGAGTTAAATGTAGGTGTGTGCTACAGTTAGCGTAATGGTTTGTTATAGCGAAGGGGGAAACGGAGAGAATGATGATGTGTGCTGCAGTTTGCGTTTAGGTTTAGTACATGTTAGTGGGGATATGGAGGGAAATGATGGTGTGTACTGCAGATAGCGTTATGGTTTTTTACAGAAGGGTTACACGGAGGGATAAAGTGATGTTTGCTGCAATTAGCGTCATAGTGTGTTACAGGGAGTTAGACGGAGGGAAATGGTGATGTTCGCAGCAGTTAGGGTTATGGTTTGTTACAGTGAAGGGGTAGACGGAGGGAAATGCTGATGTGTGCTGCAGTTAGCGTTATGTTTTTTTAGGGGTGGTCGAGCCTGAGCGATAAATTGATGTGTGTTGTTGTTAGAGTTATGGTATGTTACAAAGTAGGGGGGCGACGGAGGGAAATATTAATGTGTGCTCCAGTTAGCGATACGATTTGTTACCGGTTAGGGGGGGGGGTTTGGGAAATTATGGTCTTTGCTATAGTTAGTGTTATGGTTTGTTACAAGGTAGGGGGAGACGGAGGGAATTGGTGTTTTTGCTACAGTTAGCGATATCTTTTGTTAGAGGGATGTTTGGAAACGGAGGGAAATGGAGGTGAATTCTGCAGTTAGCGTTATATTTTGTTAGGGTTAAGAGGGAGACGAAGGGAAATGGTGATGTGTGCTTCAGTTAGCGTTTGATTTTTTACAGGGGGGATTCGGGGGGATATGGTAATACGTGCTGCAGTTAGCGTTATGGTGTCTTAAATGGGGGAGGGTGACCGAAAGAAATAGTGATGTGTGCTGCACTTATCGTTATGATTCGTTACAGTGAAGAGAAGGGGTCGGAGGGAAATGGTGTTGTGTGCTGCATTTAAGTTTATGGTTTGTTACTCCGAAGGGGGGAGACGGAGGGAAATGATGATGTGTGCTGCAGTTAGAGTTATGATTTATTACTTGGAAGGGGGGAGAAGAAGGGAAATGGTGTTGTGTGTTGCAGTTGGCGTTATGGTGTGTTACAGAGGTGTGAGACTGAGGGATATGGTGATGTGTGCTGCATTTAGCGTTATGGTGTGTTACAGGGGGGAGAGGAAGTGAAATGGTGATGTGTGCTGCAGTTAGCGTTATGGTTTGTTACTGGGAAAGGGGGTGACCGAGGGAAATATAGATGTGTGCTGCAGTTAGGGTTATGGATTGTTGCAGGGGGGAGACTTAGGGATATGATGATGTGTTCTGCAACTAGCGTTATGGTGTGTTACTGTGGGGGGAAACGGAGGGAAATGGTGTTGTGTGCTAGAGTTAGCGTTATGGTGTTACAAGTTAGGGTGGGAGACGGAAGGAAATATTAATGTGTGCTGAACTTAAGGTTATATTTTGTTACAGGGGGGATAGAAGGGATATGATGATGTGTGGTTTAGTTAACGTTATTTTCCATTACAGTGTAGGGGGGAGCCGGAGGAAAATGTTAATTTGTGCTGCAGTTAGGATTATTATGTGTAAGGGAGGGGGTGGAGGAGGGAAATAGTGATGTGTGCTGCAAAGAACGTTATGATTTGTTACAGGGAAGAGGGGTGGAGGAGGGAAATATTGATGTGTGCTGTAATTAACGTTATGGTAAATTACAGGTAAGGGGGGAGACGGAGGGAAATGGTAATATGTGCTGCAATCAGTGTTATGTTTTGTTTCAAGGTGTGGGTTTCGGAGGGATATGGTTGAGTGTAATACAGTTAGCGTTAAATGTTTTATAGGATTAGGGGTATACGGAAAGGAATTGTGATGTTTGTTGCAGTGTTACAGGGGCGTGAGGGAGGGAAATGATAATTTGTGCTCCTGTTAACATTATGCTTTTTTACAGGCTGGAGGAAACGGAGGGATATGATGATGTGTGCTGCAATTAGCGTTAAGATTTGTTACAGGGGCGGAAGAGACAGGGGGAAGTAGGGATACGTGCCGCAGTAATTTTTGTGATTTGTTACAAGGGGAGTGGAAAGGAGGGCAACATTGATGTGTGCTGCAGTTAGCGTTCTGGTTTGTACAGGGGAAGAGACGGAGGGAAATGGTGATGTGTGCTGAAGTTAGGGTTAAGGATTTTTACAGAGTGGGGGGAATGGTGATGTGTGCTGCAGTAAGCGTTATGATTTGTTACAGGTGGGAGAGGGAGGGAAATGTTGATGTGTGTTGCTGTTAGCTTTATGGTTTGTTACAGTGTGGGGAAACGGAGGGAAATGGTGATGTGTGCTGCAGTAAGCGTTATGATTTGTTACAGGTGGGAGAGGGAGGGAAATGTTGATGTGTGTTGCTGTTACCGTTATGGTTTGTTACAGTGTGGGGAAACGGAGGGAAATGGTGATGTGTGCTGCATTTAGAATTAAGGTTTGTTAGAGAGTGTGGGGAATGGTGATGAGTGTTGCAGTAAGAGATATGATTTGTTACAGGGGGGAGACGGAGGGAAATAGGGATGTGTGCTGTAGTTAGTGTTATGGTTTCTTACAGAGGGTGGGTGGGGGGGGACGGAGGGAAATGCTAATGTGTGCTGCAGTTAGCGTTATGGTTTGTTACAGGTGGGGAGACGGTGGGAAATTTTGATGTGTGCTGCAGTTAGCCTTATGGTCTGTAACAGGGCGGTGGGGCCGGAGGGAAAAAACGTAACGTGTGCTGTAGTAAGCGATATCGATTGTTGCAGGGGGGAGAATTAGGGATATGGTGATGTGTTCTGCAGTTAGCGTTATGGTGTGTTACAGAGGTGGGAAACGGAGGGAAATGGTGATGTGTGCTACAGTTAGCGTTACGGTTTGTTACAGGGTAGGGTGGGAGACGGAGGGTAATATTGATGTGTGCTGAACTTAACGTTATATTTTGTTACAGGGTTGGATAGGAGGAATATGGTAATGTGTGCTGTAGTTAGCGTTATGGCTTGTTACAGGGAAGGGCGTAGACGAAGGGAAATTGCGATGTTTGGTGTAGTTAATCTTATGTTCCGTTACAGGGCAGATGGGAGCCGGAGGGAAATGATAATATGTGCTGCAGTTAAGGTTATGATGTGTTAAAGGAGGGGTGTGGGGGGATGGACGGTAATAGTGATGTTTGCTGCAGAAAACGTTATGATTTATTACAGGGAAGTGGGAGACGGAGGGAAATAGTGATGTGTGCTGTAATTAACTTTTAGTTACGTTACAGGGTGGGGGAGACGGAGAGAAATGATAATATGTGCTGCAATCAGCGTTATGGTATTTTACAGGATGTGGGAGTCGGAGGGAAATGGTTGTGTGTACTACATTTAGCATCAAAATTTTTACAGGTTTGGGGCAGACGGAAGGAAATTGTGATGTTTGCTGCAGTTAGCGCTTTGGTTTGTTGCAGGGGTGTAGACAGAGAGATATGGTAATGCTTGCAGCAGTTAGCATTATGGTGTGTTTCAGAGGGGGGAGTCGGAGGGAAATGGTGATATGTGCTGCAGTTAGCGGTTGGGTTTTTTACGGGTAAAGGGTTGACGGAAGTAATTTCTGATTATTGCTGCTCTTAGAGTTATGATTATTTACAGGTTGAGTAATTCGGAGAGGAAATGTTGGCTTGTGCTGCATTTAGCGTAATGGTTTTTTACAGGGTATGAATGGAGAATGAGAGAAATATGATGTGTGCTGCAGTTAGTGGTATGTTTTTTGCAGTTTGGGGGATTCCGAGGGAAATTTGGGTGAGTGAAGCCGTAAGCTTTATGACTTGTTACACGGTGTAGGACCTGGACGAAAATTGTGGGGTTTGCTGCATTTAGCGTTATGGTATTTTCCAGGGCGGTGGATTCGGAGGGAAATATTTGTGTGTGTTACAATTATCGTTTTGATTTGTTACAGTTTGGGGCATTCGGAGGGAAATGGTGCTGTGTTCTGCAATTAGTGTTATGGTTTTTAAAGGGGGGAGACTGAAGGAAATGGTGATGTTTGTTGCATTTAGGATTAGGGGTTGTTACAGGGCAGGGGGGTGACGAATGGAATTTTTTTTGTCCTGCAGTTAGGGTTATGTTTTTACTTTAGGGAGGAGACGGAAGGAATTGGTGGTGTGTGCTGCAGGTAGCGTAATTGTTTTTTACATGTCAGGGGATGAGACGGAGGGAAATTGATATGTGTGCTGCATTTAGGGTTATGATTTGTTAGTTGGAAGGGGGGGAGACGGAGAGAAATGGTGATGTGCTGCAGACACCGTTATGTTTTGTTACAGAGAAGTGTTCAAACGGGGGAAAATGCTGTTGTTTGCTGCAGTTAGTCTTATGGTGTGTTAGACAGTTGGGGGAGAAGGAGAGAAATGATGTATGCTGCTGTTAGCGTTACGGTTTATTACAGGGTAGGCGTGTGACGGAGGGAAATGGTGATGCGTGCTGCAGTTAGGGTAAGGGATTGTTACAGGTTGGGGTTCTTCGGAAGGAAATTGTGGTGTGTGCTGCAGTTAGCGTTATGGTTTGTTAAATGGTAGTGTTGGGAGACCTAGAAGAATGGTAATATGTGCTGCCGTTAGCGTTATGTTGTGCTACAGGTTAGGGGGGTGACGGAGGGCAATGTTGATGTGTGGTGTAGATAAAGTTATGTTTAGATACATGTTAGGAGAGGAGGGGAATGGTGATGTGTGCTGCAGATTGCGTTATGGTTGTTACAGGGTAGGGGGAAACGGAGGTAAATGGTGATATGTGCTGTAGTTAGCGTAAAGCTTTTTAACAGGTTTGGGGGAGACGGAGGGAAATGTTGTTGTGTGCTGTAGTTAGCGTTAGGGTTTGTTACACATTAGTGGTCGAGCGAGGGAATTTTTTATGTGTGCTGCAGTTAGCGTTAAGTATGTAACTGGGGGGGTTGAAACTCAGGGAAATGTTGATGTGTGCTGTAATAAGCGTTAAATTCCCTTACGGTGGGTGACGGAAATTGTGATGTTGCTGCAGTTAGCGTTATGATTTGTAACAATGGGCGGGATTATATGTGTGCTGCAGTTAGCCTTATGGTTGTTACAACTTAGGGGGAGTCATGTGGAAATGGAGATGTGTGCTGCTGTTTGCGTTATGGTTTGTTACAGGTTAGGATGTGACGGAGGGAAATCGCGATGTGTGATGTATTTAGCGTTATCGTTTGTTACAGGTTAGAGGGAGACGAATGGGAATGGTGATGTGTGCTGCAGTTAGCATTATGTTTTGTTACAGGTTATGTGGAGACGTAGGGAAATGGCGGTGTGTGTTGTAGATAGCGTTATCTTTTTCAACAGTTAAGAAGAGACGGGTGGGGGGGAATGGTGATGTGTGTTGCAGATAGCGTTATGATTTGTTACAGGTTACGAGGTTACGGATGGAAGTCGTGATGTGTGATGCAGTTAGCGTTTGCTTAGTTAGAGTGTGTGGAATTCGGAAGGAAGTGAAGGTGTTTCCTGCAGTTAGCGTTAGGGATTAGTTACACTGAATGGTGAGGAGACGGAGGGAAATCGTGATGTGTGCAGCAGGTAGCTTAATGATATGTTACAGAGGGGAAGACGGAGGGAAATTATGGTGTGTGCTGTAGTTAGTGTTAAGGTTTTTACAGGGAATGGAGGAAGAAGAAGGGTAATTTCGATGTGTGCTGCAGTTAGCGTTATGGGTTTTTTACAGGATTGTTGACAGACGGAGGGAAAATGAGGAGTGTGCTGAAGTTAGCGTTATGGTTTGTTTCAGTGAAGGAGAGGAGACGGAGGGACTTATTTATATGTGTTTCAGTAAATTTATGGTATGTTACAGTGTGGGGGAGTCGGAGGGAAAATTGTGATGTGTGCTGTAATTATCTTTATGGTTTGTTACATAGTGGGGATTCGAATGGAAATTGTGATGTGTGCTATATTTAGCGTTATGTTTTATTACAGGGTAGGGTGAGACGAAAGTAAATGGTGGTGTGTGATGCAGTTAGAGTTATGATTTTTTCAGGGAAGGAGGGAGAAGGAGGAAAATGTTGAAGTGTGCTGCAGTGAGCTTTATTTTGTGTAACAGGGAGTGGTTGAGACGGAGGGAAATAGTGATGTGTGCTGCAGTTAGCCTTATGGATTTTTACAGGGAAGGGTTGTAGACGGTTTGAAATTGTGATGTGTGCTGTAGTTAGAGTTATGGTTTGTTACAGGTTAGTGGGTTGAAAGCAGGAAATTATGATGTGTGCTGCAGTTAGCGTTACGGTTTGTTACAGGGAAGTGGGGGCGAAGGGGAAAGTTTGTGTGTGCTGCAGTTAGGGTTAAGTTTTTTGCAGGGGTTTGGAGACGGAGGCAAATGTAGGTGTGTGCTGCATTTAGTGTTGTGATTTATTAAAAGGTTGTGTAAGAGACGGATGGAAAATTGATGTGTTCTGCAGTTATCTTAACCCTTTGACGTCTAACGACGACTATACTGGTTCTACCGCACTGCTAACCTTTGAACGTTACATTTTATATATTTATTCAACAACTATAGGTATTATATATTTTAAACATGGTATTTACTCTCCGTTTTTTCCTCTTCAAAATGCAGTTTGTTTCATACATCTAACATATTTCGTTCCTGTATTATTCACATTTTATATAGAGAGTGTGCTAAAATGAAAAAAATAATTCCGGCGCCAAAATGTTAATGGTTTATTTCAGGGAGGGTGACGGAGGGATATGGTGATGTGTGCTGCAGTTAGCGTTATGGTGTGTTACAAAGGGGGAGACGTGGGGAAATGGTGATGTGTACTGCAGTTAGCTTTATGGTGTGTTACAAAGGGGGAGACGTGGGGAAATGGTGATGTGTACTGCAGTTAGCTTTATGGTGTGTTAAATGTTAGGGAGGGATCTGGAAGGAAATGCTGAGGTGTGCTGTATTTGGCGATATGCGTTTTTACAGAGGTGTGAGACGTTGGGTTATGTTGATGTGTGCTTCAGCTTGCGTTATGGTGTGTTACAGCGGGTTGGCGACGAGGGAAGTTGTGATGTGTGTTGCAATTAGCGTTATGGTGTTCGCAAGGTAGGGGGGTGACGGTGGGATATGATAATATTTGCTGCATTTAGTGTTATGTTATTTTGCAGGGGGGAGACTAAATTATATTGTGATATGTGCTGTAGTTAGCGTTACAGTATGATTCAGAGGGAGAAACGGAGGGAAATGGAGATGTGTGCTGTAGTTAGCGTTATGGTTTGTTACAAATAAGGGGGGATATGAAGGGAAATGTTGTTGTTTTCTGAATTTAGAGATATATTTTTTTACGGGGGGGGGGGTTGGAGACGGAGGGATATGGTGATGTGTGCGGTGGTTAGCGTTATGGTTTGTTACAGGGCAGTGTGTGGGGGTTAATGATGGTAATTTTGACGTATGCCGCAGTTAGTGTTATGGTGTTTTAAATCGTATTGACGTGACGGAGATAAATGTTGATGTGTGCTGTGGTTAAGGTTATGTTTCGTTTCGGGGCAAGTGTGGAGACGGAGGGAAATGCTAACATGTACTGCAGTTAGCGTTACGGTTTATTACAGTGTGGGGATTCTGAGGGAAATGGTATTGTGTGCTACAGTTAAATTTAATTTTTTTTACAGGGAGGTCTGTGACGGAGGGAAATGTTGATGTGTACCGTAGGTAGAGTTATAGTTTGTTACAGGGTGGGGAATTTGGAGGGAAATGGTTGTGCGTGCTGCAGTTAGCGTTATGATTTGTTACAGGTTAGGGAGGCGTGAGACGGAGGGAAATGGTGATGGGTGCTGCAGTTAGCGTTATATTTTTTACAGGTTGATTTGAAAAGAAATTTGTGATGAGTTTTGCATTTAGCGTTATGATTAGTCATACGATTGTATGATTCGGAGGGAAATGGTTGTGTGTGCTGCATTTAGCGTAATGGTTTCTTTCAGGGTAGGGAATGGGAAGGAGGTAAATGTGATATTTTCTAGAGTTAGCGTTATTGTTTTTTCAAGCAAAGAGTGGGTGACAGAAGAAATTGTGATGTGTGCTGCAGTTAGCTTTATAATTTACTACAAGTTTCGTGTTTCGCAGTGAAATAGTGGTGTGTGCTTCAGTTTGCGTTATGATTTATTACACGGTGGGGGACTCGGATGTAAATGGTGGTGTGTGCTGCATTTAGCTTTATGGTTTCTTACAAGGTACGGAGGGAGACGAAGGGAATTTGTTATGTGTGCTGTATTTAGTGTTATAATTTGTTTCAGGAAGGGCTATTCGGAGGGAATTAGTAGTGTGTGCTGCAGTTAGGGTTAGGGTTTGTTACAGGGAAGAGGTAAGACGGAGGGAAATTGTGAAGTGTGCTGCAGTTAAAGTTAAGATTTGTTACAGGGAAGGGTGAGAGATGGAATGAAATTGTGTTGTGTGCTGCAGTTATCGTTATGGTTTGTTACACTTTGGGAGAGTCGGAGGGAAATAGTGGAGTGTGCTGCCGTTAGGGTAATTGTTTGTTACAAGGTACGGGTTGAGACGGAGGGAATTGGTGATGTGTGCTGCAGTTAGCTATATTATTAGTTACAACAGAGGGGTTGGTAGATAGAGGGAATTGGTTTTGTTTGCTGCAGTTAGCGTTACGGTTTGTTAGATATTAGGGGGGATACAGAGGGAAATGGTGATGTTTTCTGCAGTTAGGGTTATGGATTATTACGGGGAAGGCGCGAAACTTATGGTAATGTTTAAGTGTGCTGCGGTTAACATTATGGTTTTTTACAGGTTGGGGTGTTCTTAGTGTAATGGTGGTGTGTGCTGCTTATTGGCGGTATTTTTTTTTACAGGGAAAGGGGGAGACGTAGGAAAATATTGATGTGTGCTGCAGTTAGCGTTTTGGTTTATTACAGAAAAGGGGTGAGACGGAAGAATATATTGATATGTGCTGTAGTTAGCGTTATGGTTTGTTACAGGTTGGAGGAGGCGGTGGGAAATATTGGTGTGTGCTGCAGTTAACTTTATGGTTTGTTACATGGTAGTTGTTGTTCACGTAGAGTAATTGTGATATGTGCCGCAGTTAGCGTTGTAGTTTTTTACCGAGAAAGGGGAGACGGAGAGCAATGGTGATGTGTGCTGTATTTAGCGTTATGCTTTGTTACAGTTTAGGGAATACGGAGGGAAAGTTGATGTGTGGTGTAGTTAGAATTAAGTTTTGTTACAGGGAATGGGGAGACGAATGGGAATGTTGATGTGTGTTGCATTTAGCGTTATAATTGTTACAAGGAAGGGAGGAGACTGTGGGAAGCGGTGTTATTTGCTGTAGTTCGCGTTATGCTTTTTAACAGGGAAAGGGGTGACGGGGGATTTTGTGATAGGTGGTGTAGTTATCGATATGGTTTGCTACAATGAAAGGGTAGGGGGAGACGGAGTGAAATGCTGATGTGTGCTGTAGTTAGAGTTAGGTTCGTTACAGGTTACGCGGAGACGGAAAGAAATGGTAATGTTTGCTGCATTTTGGGTTATGGTTTGCTACGGGGAGGGGGGGGGGG
>Ga0123355_10022250_pt1 | contig 10161 bp, 7 predicted proteins | sample TergutEmb28metaG_3_FD_89872 | JGI IMG/M metagenome (GOLD analysis project Ga0123355, IMG submission 89872) | Embiratermes neotenicus P1 segment gut microbial communities from Petit-Saut dam, French Guiana - Emb289 P1 | ecosystem: Host-associated > Arthropoda: Insects > Digestive system > Gut ... | reverse complement strand
GCCCGGCCCTTTGCAGGCTTTCTCTTGCGCCGGCGTGTAGCTGGTGTAGGGCGGAATGCCGCTATAGACGGGATAGGTCGGGTCGACCTTCGCATCGTACACCAATTTCGCCCAATCCATCCCCTGGGCGTCGGCGTTGCTGTAGACATGCGGCGTCAGGTGAACGACGCGCGCCTCCTTCTTGCCCGCCAGGATGCCGAGCGCAAGACCGAGCCCCGCGCCCCCCACCGCCGGTGGGTTGGTGACCGCGATGGCGGTCAGGCCCTTGTCTTTGTCGTCGATCATCTGCGCGATGAAGCCGTTATTGTCGGCGCCGACAACCGGCACGAATTTGACGTTCGCCGACTTGTAGGCATCCACGATCATGCTGTCGATGCCGGAGGTCCAGACGCCGTCGATCTTTTTGCCCGAACCCAGCAGATCCTTGATCTGCCGCGAGCCTTTGTCTGGCGACCAGCCGGTGAACACCGAGCCCACGACCTTGATGTTCGGATAGCTCTTCAGCGCCTGCTCGAAGCCCTCATGCCGGTCGGCGTCGGCGGGCACGCCGTCGATGCCGCGCATCTCGACCACGTTGCCCGTGCCGCCCAGCGCCTTGAACAGTGCTTCGGCGCCTTCCCGCCCGTAGGCAACCTGGTCGTTCGACAACACATAGGCGCCGGGCGCCGAGACCGCCTGATCGACCGCCACCACAACGATGTGCTTGGCCAGTGCTTGCTTGATCACCGGGTCGAGCGCCTTGCGGTCGGAAGGGTTGAGAATGATGATGTTGACGCCGGCCGAGATCAGGTTGCGCAAGTCAGCGATCTGCTCCGATGGCCCGCCATTCCGGTTGGCCAGCACGATCTTCGATACCTTGCCGGAGGCGAGAGCTTCAGCCTTGATCGAGCACACCATCTCCTCGCGCCAACCGTTGCCGATCAGCGTGTTGGAGACGCCGACGACATACTGGCCATCGGCTGCCGGCGCCGGCAGCGAGATGCCGCCCGCCGCGATCGTCGTGCCGACCGCGAGACACGCGTAAAGGATGCCCTTTTTCATCGTTTCCTCCCTGGAAGACGCCCGCGCTCTCGTGTCCGTGCTGCGTCCTGCCCGTCAATATGACACCAAATGAGGATCGCTTAGCAACGGACAGGATCAAAAAGCACCGTGACTTTCCGCAACCCCTGTCGACGGGGGCGTCAGGTATAGGGCCCAGGCCGCGGCTGCATCGGGGCTGCCGGGCGAACCGCCCCGCGCGTGGCATTTGCCCGATTTCGTCATCAATCAGCGACATCGATGCTGTCACCGTCGATCCAGACGCCTTCGGCCCGCAGCGCCCCATCGAGCTGCACAATGGAGGCGCGTGCGCCCGGCACGATGCGACCGAGATCGGCCAGACCGAGATAATCGGCCGGCCGGGTCGATGCCATCGCCGCCGCCTCGGCGAGGGGCACGCCGATCGACACCAGATTTCGCACCGCGTCCGCCAAGGTGATGGCGCTGCTTGCCAGGGTGTCGCCATCCTCGAGCGTCACGCGAAGGCCGTCTTTGATCACCCTGCGGTCGCCAAGCCGATATTCGCCATCGGGCATGCCGGCCGCGGCCGAAGCGTCGGTCACGGTGTAGAGCTTCGGGATCGCGCGCCGCGCAGCAAGGATCGTCTCGGGGTGGTTGTGGTGGAGATCGCAAATGATCTCGGCATATTCACCATGGGCCAGCGCCCAGGCCGCGACCCCAGGCACGCGATGATGCAACCCGGTCATGGCGTTGAAGAGATGGGTGAAGCCGGTACAGCCGCAGGCAAACGCCGCGCCGACCTCCTCGAGCGAAGCCAGCGTGTGCCCGACCTGCACCCGGCAATGCCGGGCGGCCAGGCTGCGGACGACATCGAGGCCGCCGGTGATTTCGGGCGCCACGGTCGCGACCGCGATGTGAAAGCGCTCGGCCCAGGCGGCGGCGAGGGCGGCGTCGCCGGGGCGGGGGTAGGGAGCCTGCGCGCCTAGCCGGCCGGGATTGATGAAGGGTCCTTCGAGATGGGCGCCGAGCACGGTCGCTTCGCCCGCTCCGGGCCGGGCTTGCGTGGCGGCGATGTCGGCCAGCGCCGCTTCGATCTGCGTCACCGGTGCCGTTACCGTGGTCGGCGTCATCGCGACGGTGCCATGTGAGGCGTGAAATTTCAGCGTGGCCCGCACGCTGCTTTCGCCCGCCATGCACTCGCCACCGAGGCCGCCATGGACGTGAAGGTCGATGAAGCCCGGCACGATAAAAGGAGGCTCCACGATCGCGCCGCGGCCGATCGGGCGGCCCTCGATCGCAGCGATGCGGCGGCCGTCGATGCGTACGCGGCCGGCAATCCAGCCTTCCGCTGTGAGGATGGAGCCGGCGGGCTGGGATGGCGTGGTCATGGTCCAGAGTCCACTGTTTGCTCGGCGGGGGCGCGGCCGGTCCCGAGAAGAAAGCAGCCGCGAAGCGCATCGGCCTCGCACGCGGCTACGGTGTGGCCGATGCGCGCTGCGATCCGCGGTGCGAAGGGGGCGGCCAAGCCACCCGAAGCATAGAGCACATCGCGCGGGCCGATATCGAGCCGGCCGGCAAGCGCCGCGAGATGCGCGATGGCGCGCTCGCAAATGGCGTGGGCACTGGCGACGCCCTCATCGGCCGCCGCGACGACGACCGGCGCGAACCCTGCCAGGCGGTCGGGGGTGATGCCGCTCAGGGTTTCGGCAATGCCGGCGCGGCCGCCGATGCGCGCGAGCAGACCGTCGCTCAGCCCATCCGCCGGCACGATGCCGTCGACGACGCCGAGCGTGTGCCGCAGCGCCCTGGTGCCGAGCCACGCGCCGCTGCCGCGATCGCCGCCGATCCAACCCCAGGCATCCCGCTGAATCGAGCGACCGTCTGGCCATAGCCGATGGCCGGCCACCCCGGTGCCGATGATAACGATGCCGCAAGGCCGGCCGCCGCCGGCGCCGATCAATGCGGCATAGCCGTCGCTCGCGGTTACCGTCCGGGCAAAGCCGGGGATTGCGGCGAGGAACCGGTCCCTCGCCGAGGGCACATAGAGTCCGGCGGCGCCAATCGACAGAACGACGCGGCCGGATTCTCCCGCATTCTGCCCGGCGCCGGCGCAACATTGCCGCCACAAACCTGCGAAGGTCCTCACAGCGCTGTCATGACTGGTGCTCGGATTGCAGGGGCCGCCATCGGCGGCCGCCAATCGCGCGCCATCGCCGTTGACGAGGCAGGCCTTGCTCCTGGTGCCGCCCCCCTCGACGCAAAAGATCAGATCATCGAGCATCCGCCGATGTTACTCGCGAACCCCGACGGCAGGAAAATTTTTGGATCCCTCCCGCCTGACCCCGTTCCGGCCCCACTGCCGCGGCCGACGCGCGGGCGATGGCAAGCCGCAGGCAAAAGAGAGCGCAGCTCGAACAGTCGAACCCATCGCGATTGACCCTCGACAAGCGCGTCGGTCGCATGTCATCCTGTTCTCAGGGTGATCCGGCCACCGGCCCGGTCTTAGTTTTTTTGGAATGAACGAGCACCACTTCGTCGTTTTGGGCGTCAACAAAAACCGAGAAAAAGCTCATCTATTGCGAGGTGATGATTGTCTCGTCGCGAACCTCTTTGGAAATACGAGTTTCTTCTGACACGCGGCTCGCCCGCTGACATTGTCGTCTTGGGCGGCAGCGACTTCAATGCCGCTGACTTGACCGCTGCGAAATCAATTCTCGCCGGCGTGGTAACCAACATCAAGGTCGACGGTACCGTTCCGCCGAATGCAATCCGGTTGATCGATCCGAGTGGCGACGAGATCTGGCGGGCGCTCATTGCCGGGCCGCAGCCCTCCGCGCGCCGACCGCGCCATGAGATGCATACCCGTCATGGCCACCGGCTCAGGGCTGCAAGGAAATGGCGGCATGACTAGAGGGCCGGAGCGCCAAGCCGCCGCTTGAATGAATCGCGACTTGCGGCCCGGCCCCTGGACGCAACACTGCGAACATGCTCAGACTCATCTACCGCGTGATCGAACGCGAGGCTCGCCCGGGCAGACTGGAGGAGAACGTGCGAACATTCGTGGGCGAGCCTGGACGATGCAAAACAAATCATGTGCGCGATTGCAGGCGGTTTGTTTGCCGCGCTGCCCAGTCGTCCCGCTGAACGTCAAGGAATGCGCTCGAGCGGGGTCGGAGACCGCAGCAGGCGCGGCCAATGGCACGACCTCTCCGACCAGTTGCCGCTCCTGCAGCGCGGGGCGCTAACGCTCACCGTTGATCGTGCGGTATGCTCGCCGCCAATCTCCGAGAAAGAGGCGCTGGGCCTCATCGAGGGACATGCTGTGCCGGTCGCACACAGCGATGCAGACCTTGCGCTCAAGCCGATCTTTGAGTCTGGCTTCTTGCCAGGGCTGCGGCCAATGATTTCGCGGGTCCGCATTGTTGCCGCCGAGGCATAGCGGCACCCGATCGTCGTCCTGGTAAAGACGGCTTTGCGATCGCGGTATGCCATATTTGGCGAGCGTGCCGCGCTTGGCGCGCCAGACCCGATGTGTCGGGCTGTATATGTATCGTCCTCTGTCATTCCTTGCGCAGACCTCTGCGGCGTCGTGGCTGGCGACAGCGCCCGGTGTCAGCTGCGGGTCCGGCACGTCGAGGTCCCTGGCGGCACGGGTGGTAATGGTCGCGCCGACGATGGCGCAGCCGATCGAGAAGAGCAAGACAAGCGCGGCTTTTCGTTTCACTGGAGCTTAGTGCCGGAAGAGCCCGCTTCGCTGGCGCTCGAAGATGCCTGGATTGGCCGAAGGCGGAAGTCGCCGCTAAAGCAAGCGGAGAATTTTACGCGTCTCATAGGTGGAGGGTAAGCCGGGTTCGCAACGGAGTACAGAGACTGCATTCGTCCGAAGCGGCGCGGGAGTGGAACGTGGCCTTTCCATTCCTGTCAAAGCAGCGCCCGGAGGCACACGTCCGTGCGTCGCTTCCAATTGCGCGCACGATGGGCCGCTCTCACTCTTGGAGGGGCCTGCGCACGTGGCTTCGGCCTTTCGTTGGACGAGGGCCCCGCCACGCGGACCGGGCGGCGAAACGTCGATCAATGTCAGGCAATGTCGCGCCGAAATGGGCGCCCCTCAAATCGTCAAGACGCGTCGCTCGTTGGCAAGAAGGCTCGACCGAGGTCACGGAAGACCATCAGAACAAATCGAAATACTCGCGCTGCTCCCACTCGCTGATGTCGAGCTGGAAGCGCGCGAGCTCCGCGCCTTTTATCTGGCGGTAGCAATCGACAAATACGGGGCCAAAACCGCCCCGCAACGCCTCATCGCCGTGCAACGCCGTCAGCGCCTCGCCGAGATCCTTTGGCAGCATCGGCGCCTGGGTCTCATAGGGCGCATCCGCCGGCGGTGGCGGCAGCAGTTTCCGTTTGATGCCGTCGAGGCCGCACACGATTTGCGAGCCCAGGTAGAGGTAGGGGTTGGCCGCGGGCTCGCCGGCGCGGTTCTCGATATGGGTGACCGGATCGCCCGGCGCTCCCACCACGCGCAGCATCGTGCCACGATTGTCCTTGCCCCAGATCGCACGATCCGGTGCCAACGAATAAGGACGATAACGCTTGTAACCGTTGATCGTCGGCGTCGTGAAGGCGGCCGCAGCGGCGGCATGATCGAGCAGCCCGGCAAGATAGTGCCGCCCGAGCGCACTAAGCAGATCGATCTCGCCGGTGAATGCGTTTCGGCCGTTTTTCGTGTCGCAGAGCGACTGGTGCAGATGCCATCCGCTCGACATCAGGTTCGGCAGGTTCGGGCGGCACATGAAGCTGGCGAGATAGCCGTAGCGCCGGCAGACTTGTTTCGCAGCGCTGCGGAACAGGATCATATTGTCAGCCGGTGCCATCCCGATCGCGGCGGGAAAGGTGAGCTCGACCTGGCTCGGTCCGAACTCGACTTCGAGGGAGCGCAACGGCAGATCGAGCGCCGCTAGATTGGTACGCAGCAGCTCGAACACCGGGTCGAGCTGGTCGTAACGCAGCTCGGTCAGGTATTGATAGCCTTGTGTCAGCAGCGAAACCTTAGGCGGATTGCCGGGCTGCCCCGGGTGGCCCGTGTCGCTCGGCCGCAGACTCGGATCGTCAAGCTTGAAAACATGGAACTCGACCTCGAGTCCGGCCAGGAAATCGTATCCGGCGTTGCGGAGCTCCTCGACCAGCCGGCGATAAATCTGGCGCGTCGCGAGCGGCATCGGCCGGCCGTCGCGAAAATAGAGGTCGCACAGCATCCAGCCGCTGTGCGGCGCCCACGGCAGCACGCGGAACGTCGTCGGGTCGGGCACCATCACGAGGTCGGCGCCACCCTCCATCTCCGGAACGCCGAAGCCGCCGCCCGCGCTGAACACCGGATAGACGGTACGGTGCGATGTGTCCTTCAAGAGCAGCGTCGTCGAAAAAGTCCAGCCGTTCGCCATCGCACCCGGCGCTTCGCCGGCGGTGATTGTCTTGCCGCGCAGCACGCCGTGCTGATCGGGGATCGACAGGCGAATCACCTCAATCTTGTCTGCGATGCGTTTCAGCACCTCGTCGGCGCATTTCGCCTCGTCAGGCGAGCGGAGCTGATGCTTCTCAACGAAGCTCACGGCGTTTGCCAGGGCGCGGCAGTGCGGCGTCTCAGATCCGCGGTCCGCCAGTAGCTATCCCATTCGCTGGCAGGCGCGATCCCGTCGATGGTGACCGGCAGCTCCTGGTTGTCGGACCGCGACAGGAGCGTTGCTTCGCCTGCCTCCGCCTTGGCGATCGCGTCGAGAAGCACGCGGCGGTAAGCGGAGATCGCCTTATCCGTCTGACCGAGATGCTCGCGCGTGCGGTCGTGGATCCGACCCTGACTTTCCACCGCCCAGTTGTCGTGGACATTGATGTCCATGCCCATACCCGTGAAGGTCCGGTCTTTCTGCTCGGCGGCACTGTAGCCCCAATCGTTGTGCCGGTTCACGCGCGGTTTGTAGTCGGGCAAGGTATAAAGCTCGAGCCGCTGACGCCGCATTTCCTCCTTGTTCACGGGATCGCGGAAACTCGTGAAGATCGCATACCAATAGCAATTCTCGTCATCGACCGGCACGTGCCACTGTGTGATGGTCATGGTCTCACTGAGCGGGATCAGAACAGCGTGCGGAAAGATCAGGTTGGTTACGCGGACATGCGTGCGCGACTGGTCGAGCGCGCGCAATGCAATCAGGCGCAATCCATAGTCGGTGTTTTCCACATCAATGCGCGGCCGCGCGTATTCGCGCAGCACACGGCTCATCGGCATATTGCCGTCAATCGAGTTGGCGCGGAACTGCTTGCCGTAGCCGGCAGCGCGGTCTTCGTCTTCGAAGAAGCGATGAAGAAACGACGCATGCGCCGGGTCGATGCCGACTTCGAGCGCCTGGAGCCAGTTGCAATCGATGTGGCCCTTGAAGGCGAAACTGAAGGCTTCGGGGGATGCGAAACAGTCGAGCCGCGGCAGGGCTGGCGCTTCGCCCGCGCCGAGATAGGCCCAGATGACGCCATTCTGTTCGCGCACCGCGTAAGAGGTTTGCCGCACCCGCTCGTGCAGGCGGCTGCCATCGGGTTCCGCCGGGGTTTCGAGGCACCGGCCTGCGGCGTCGAACAGCCAGCCGTGAAAGGCGCACCGCAGGCCGCCGTCCTCCAGTCGCCCAAATGCAAGATCGGCGCTGCGGTGGGGGCAGTCGCGGTCGAGCAGCCCCAATCGTCCTGCCTCGTCACGAAACAGCACCAGGTCCTGGCCCAGCAACCGTACCGCCCGGAGGGGCCGCTCGGGCGCCAGCTCCTCCGATAGTGCGACGGGTTGCCAATAACGACGTTGCAACACCCCGCACGGCGTGCCGGGGCCGACACGCACCACCCGCTCATTCTGTTCGTGACTCATCATGGCGACAGCCCCTTTGCCCAAGATTAATCGCGCACCCGGACCGGCTACAATGACGAACGGCGGGCGTCGGCGCGGCGGTCTCGTGGCCCGCATCCCCGGTCCGGCACTCTTGCCACCCATCGCGGGTGCGAGCATCGGCGGCACATGCTTCAAGCGGAACAGGCAACGCCGCTAGAGCGGCCTCGGCTGTGCGAGCGTCCCATACCTCCCCTGCTCGACGACCTTGGCGGCATCGCGGCTCGAAGGCCGCGATGCCGAACCCCGAGGTCCCGGCTCTCGGGTGCCTTCGCAGGGGCCGCGCCGCCGGCATGATCGTGTCGATGTTCCGCGGCTCCCTTGAAGGCTCTTGAGTGCAGAAATGCGGGGGAGAGGCGCTACTGCACCGTCGAATGCGGCGTCGGAACGATGCGGGTGATCACCATCTTATCGCGATCGAGGCACGCGGCAGCGCGCGGGGCAATTTGCGTCTTCCAGTACTCGCTCTCGTATACGGCCTTGTACTGCGCCTCGCGCTCGGCTTCGCTGTTGAAACGGCGCAGCCAGACATAGACCGACTCATCTGTCTCGCCGCGGAAACTGCCGCAGATCACCATGCCCTTCGAAACCTGGAAGGGAATGATCTCCTCTTCCATGATCTTCACCCACTCGGCCAACTTGCCTGGACGGACGTGATACTGACGGAGCTCGTAGAAAGCCATCTGATATCCTCCCATGCGATGCGAGCCGTCAGCATAGGCGAGCGGCACACTGCATGCCAGTCGAAGCAGCATGGGAAGACTGACAAACTTGATCGATGCGTCAAATCCGATGAGTGCGTTAATGGCAAAGGCGCAATATCACAGCGGCTCACCGCAGCAACAACGCACCGACAAACAGCAGATAAAGGGCGCTTGCCCATGACAGGCGCTTGCCGGTGATGCGTTCGCCGCGGAACATGAAGAACAGAGCCAGGACGGCAATCGTCGTGACAGCGGCCGCGGCGATCAGCGGCCGCTCAAACAGCCAGGGCGTGCCAAAGAGGCCGCATGCCGTGGGGATGGTCGCTTGTATCATCATGGCGCCGCTGATGTTCGCAAGCGCCATGTTCTCCTTTCCTTGCCGCACCCAAATGATCGCGTTCATGTTCTCCGGCTTTTCGGTTGCGATCGGGCTCAGCAACAGCGCGACGAGCTGCGGTCCCAGACCGAGCCATGGTCCAACGGCATCGAGCTGAGCGACAAAGACACGTGAGGCCGCGAAGATGACGACCAGGGCGAGGCCGGTTTGCAAGGCTGCCCACAGGAGGGAAGGCTGTGGATCCTTTGGTCGCAACCTCAGCGGTTCAAGCTCGCGCTCGTCGACCGTCCTCTCGTCGCGGCGGAGCTCCTTCACGACGTAAAGGGCGTAAGCACCCAGAAAGGCAAGCCCAAGCCATGGCTTGCCTGGGAACGCTACGAGGCCAAGGGCAAACTTGACCACGAAGATGGCCAGGAACCAACCCTGATCCCGGTTCATTTGGCGGCAATCGACGTCGAGGGCTTCCTTACGGCGGACCTTGAGCCGCCTTGATCCCATCAGCGTCAAGCCCACGACTCCATAGGCGAGGGTGCTGAGCGCGAGGGGTCCGCCGAGCGCGGCGCCGATACCGATCTCGCGCTCGGCCGGGCTATGCCCGAAGACGACCGCGACGAAAGTGACCACGCTTTCGGGCAATGCCGTGCCAAACGCAGCGAGGATGGTCCCGGTCGCGGTCCGGCTGATCTCGAGCCGCTTGCCCAGCCACTCGACGGCATTCACGAAGTACTCGCAGGAGAAGTAGATCAGAACGGCAGAGCCGAAGAACAAAAGAAATGTGAGAGCCATGGGAGCTCCGTGCTGGGCTGGCGTTTGACCATGACATCGGCTCTCTGCTCCAGCCCGGGCAGGTGCCAATGCCAATGGTCTCGCCAAGCCTGCGGATTGCGCCCGCATTCCGACCGCGCCATGCCACCAAGGCGGCAAGTATGTTGGCGCGGCCCCCTCAAGCGTGAGGGCGGCTACTCCCCAATGACAAAGGCTATTTATCGAAAATGGAGCGAAGGCACAAGAGAGGGACGGATCAAGATGCGCCGCTCGCGCGCAAGCCCGCCGAGAAGCCCGCGGCGCATCTCTCCGCCGGATGGCACACCGGAGTGGGTCTATCGAAACCGCCCGTGGGGAACCAGATCGCCGGCGATAACGGACGAGCTTGCTGCCGAAGGTCCGGACTTATAGGCCGTGCTTGAAATCCGCGGGGCGGCCCG
>Ga0123355_10022249_pt1 | contig 10161 bp, 5 predicted proteins | sample TergutEmb28metaG_3_FD_89872 | JGI IMG/M metagenome (GOLD analysis project Ga0123355, IMG submission 89872) | Embiratermes neotenicus P1 segment gut microbial communities from Petit-Saut dam, French Guiana - Emb289 P1 | ecosystem: Host-associated > Arthropoda: Insects > Digestive system > Gut ... | reverse complement strand
CTAAGTTCCCCCACACAAAATTTTCTCAACCCCCCACCAAAAAAAACACACCCCAACAAAAAAACCCTTTATACACCCCCCCCCCCCCCCCCCCAGTCCAAAAAATATATATATATATCCACTTTTGTACATTGAACCCAAAAAATTATTTCAAACTAATACAATTATAAAGATCACAAGTGTTTAATATCCAGCCAACACTGACATACAGCTACTAATGTTACAAAAAAGTTCATATAACACAAGTCAAAATGAACCATCTAAAAATATGTGTCAAAACTCTTTTTTTTTCGGCACAAATGCATTTTTTTTATTTACCTCTCTCCTTTCCTCCACCCCCAGGCTATAGTGGTGACAATAAGGTCCACACACAATCAAGGTTCAAAAACTCCAGTGCTAAAACAGAGCTCCAGTTTTCATACCCAACAATGGAAAAATTGAGATTACGAGCTCAACTTTAATTTGTACAACAGAAACTTGTAACAGGTGGGACAGCAGGGCAGAGGCATCTCTAACCTTATATCATCCTTATCTTCCACATCTACATCAGGTTCCTCAATGGAGACATCCACCACCTCATCCTTCACAGCTGCAAGCTTCCAGCAGTCCTCAGCACTATCAGTTCGAAACACAGAGTGAAGAATGTCATTTGTGCTCTCCTAGTAAAAGCAGAGATTGCATAACTGTATTAACAAACCCAGAAACACTACAGGATTCAACACAAAATTAATAAAACATACACTTACATACACAGCAATGTGGATTGCCTAAGTGATTAGGAGAAAGCACTGTGTCAATGAGTAATGACATTGATCAACTGCAAAAACCACAGCCAATCAGAACGACAGATATGGGTGACAGGATAGCCCTTTGTCCTGGCTAAAAACTGTAATATGATTAAGTTAAAAAAACTAGGCTAATAAACAGTCCTCTTCAGGGCCCCATGTTACTAAATAAAGGCATATAAAAATACACATGAACAAGATCCTTTTTTAGGTTTTAGTAGATAGGAAGTAGACCGTGAGAAGTGATAAGCTTCATTTCAGGTGGACAGTTAAAGTAGTGTCACTTCTGGGGGACGAGAGTATCCCGTTATCGTAATAAACTTTCTACCTCTTCTACTTCATGGAGTGGGTAAGAGGTTTCCATGACTTGCTTAGGGACAACCATTCTCTAGGTTTATCATGTTGGGGTGCAGATGGACCTCCATCGCTTCAATTATAATTTGGTCCTTGCGCCAAGATGCCAGTGCTGTCAAGCCAGATGGGATAGTCCTGTCCCACCAAGGGTAACACAGAATATAAACAGCTCCTACTGGCCTACACCAACATAATCTCCTCTCCCATTTCTGTGGTTTTGATTGGCCATAGTCCTTGCAACCCATCTACAACTGACTATCAAATTTATTCCCCTCCATCTCCCCACCATTACTTCAAAATGTACATGAAAACATACTTCTATCATTGTGAAAATGGAAGTAACACATTCTTCTCAAATTTGTGTTAATTTACAATCCAATATCATGTCAAAGCCCAAAAGACTGTCATCTGAAATGCACTTATCACTTCAAAATGGTGGATTAATATTCAAATTAGATCAGGGGTGCACAAATTCTGGGCACCAGGTTACTGTGCTGCCTAAATTTTGAATGGCCATGCCTAATATATGCACACCTGCAGTACTGAACTCACTGCATGTCACTCTCCTGTGCCTACAATCTTGAGGTGCCTCCTAGATCTTTGGACATGTGCATCCCTGAATTACAACTGCAGCATTCTATCCACTAGGCTACAAGAGGATTCAATTAGCAACTGTACATTTCACAATGAAACTGTACGACATGAAGTAGTGAATTCTATTGCACCATATCAAAAACCCCCAAAACACTAACAAAATCAAAACTAAACCAGCCTAATCCAACATTCACCCACACCAAATGTCCTTCAGCTGGGATAATTAAGTCAGTACAGTGACGTAGCTACAGTTCTGGTTAACCAGAAATCTAATTTTGATTTTTGGTAGGAGCTGAAAAATTTTGTTCTCCAGGGTGTATTTGGTGGCTCTGTATCCTAACCAGCCTCTTGTCCAATGGATACCATGAACAAAGTGGGGAGGCATTAAGCTGACCAGTGACCTTAGTTAAAGAATGTGTGGACCTACACCATAACTTTTCTATATGTTGCTTAATTAAGCATGCACAAAACTTCCATCTTTATTTTATAACCTTACCGCACCTTCATATCTATTCAAATTTCAAATTACAATACCAGCAGACTTGGAAGTGAATACTATAAAGGCGGTACATGAAACAAGGTAAGAGGTCAGCTTATGCTAAAGATGAGTCACAGATGTAACCGAGTCCAACACACTGTATGTACTAATTAAGCAAGAGTAATTCACGTGGTGCCGTTAAATATCCAGACAGTCATTTACTGTGCAATTAAACACCTACACGCGTGCATCCATAACCTATTTTACAAGGCTACTGCACTATTGCATCATTTCACTGCAAAGGACAAAATTCTTTAAATCAAATTCCTTGCAAATACCTGAAGGGAATGTGTGCTCAGGTACTGTCGTAAAGCGGTATCCGACGTTTCACACTGAACCTTAAATGCGTATGAAGTGTTCACGAGGCGTACACATGGTTCACAAATTTGTGCAGGCAACCCATCCCCAATATACAGCTGGAAGTAAATTACAGACAAGTCAAGCATTAGCAACGTCCAATTTTTTCACCCAGTACGCTTCATTCATATGACTAACTACAATGTAAGCGCTGAATGTGCTACAATGTACCTTTATTACGGGTACGAAATTCATTATCTTATCTGGCAGTGACAGAGTTTGGCCCCGGTTGTCATCAAAAAGAGGGATTAAAACGTCCTTCCGTAACATACAAAGGCGACATATATTGCTCATGTAGAAGGCCATTTTTAAATAAATTATCACCAGACATAAATATTTTGTTAATACGAAGATACAAAATCATACACCGAAAAATCCCAACTATTACACATCAAACAAACGCCATCTTCACAACCACATCCCCTTTGAACGCACACCAGGTGGTTGCCAGATCATACACATGAAGTCATCTCTGAAATTCTTCCCGCAACCTCACGTGCACCGTGGTAGGCCGCGCTATCACGGAGCCAACGGATTAATGGACTGCGGCACAGATTAATACGTTGTACATATATGGCGTTTGGCCTTGTTTGTGGTATGTATGTAGTGTGGTCCGTTCTACATACGTCTAAGGCCAAATCGGAAATAAACTGACAAAGCTCAAAATCGTTGCTTTACGACAAATCTGCAACAATTCTCCAAGAATTATGAAACATTTTTGCAAGTTGTTTGTGTTTTTTGTATCTCTGTAGTGTCCCGTAGCAGGTCGGTAAAGATCAAAAGGTTTCTGTTTTGTTGCAATTTCCCCTGCAGATTGGTCTCAGCGCAGTGTGCTGCTGACATGCATTTAACAACTGGAAAGTGGTGTAGGGAAGAGACATGTAAGTTCGTATTTTTCGTTTACTCAATGTTAACCTCACCCAAAAACGCCTCTGATTTTTTCTTTTGATATTTTTGATGCGAGGAATATAAAGCCAGCCGCAGCCATGCGCTACATGATGTATTAACGTCACTGCAGCTGTCCGCTGAATGTGCACAGAACAGAACACGGAAACATCTGCCAAAAGTCTGCGTTTTGTCATGTGTGTGTGTGTGTGTGTGGATATTAGTTTCAGTTTTGTTTTTGTGCTGTTTCTGTTTTGTTTCTGTTCTGTTTCTGTTTGTTTTTGTCAGTTTAGTGTGGACCTGGCCTAAAGGGCCTCGGGGTACATACTGCAATAGAAATTGTATTGGGTGATACCCATTACTGACAAGAAAGGGAGTAAACTGTCAGCAGCGTTTTGCCATTTGTGGGTGTATGAACACATTGCAGACCTGTCAAACTTTGAGCAAGGGAGAGGAATGTTTTCTGTGCCCCATACCAAATATCAGGGCCCTATAGGCGGTTAATAGTGTTGATACAGAACTGACAAATTTGATATTCAGAGGACAAAAGCCAACAAGATGCACTATTTCTCATAATTATTTGATAAAGTACTCTACATGTTTCAGACAGAATAACATAGAATTTTACTTACAACATGTATTTACAATTTAACTACAGTGTACACATATACACTAGTAATTTTACCCACCTTTAAAATTTCAGCATGACTGCATGTATACAATGTTGAGATACTCCTGATGATAGACAGTGGATTTGTCCGAAACATGTAGAGTACTTTACAAAATAAACTTGAGAAGTAGTGCATCTCGTTGGCTTTTATTACATGAATAAGAATAGAACTTACAATTGTGTAATTGTGTGGGCATACTGTTGATGAAAGGAAATATTAATGAAGGGTCATTATGTGGTTTTCAAAATGTACCTGATGTTAGTAGTAAGTATATACTGTATAAAGGCAGTATTGTCAGTCTTGCATTTTCAGACATAGTGTACGAATGTATGGATAATAACCCTGCCCACAATATGACATGCTTGAAAGATGTCTTCGGTAAAGGCAAATGATAGAAATATGTTGACATGTTAAGCAGACATTAACACCAGCATATTGATGGCAATAATATTGACAGTATATTTTGAACATGTATAGAGCCCCCTGCCCTCAATAGTTCCTTCCCAGTAAGAAGTGGTTCCAGCCACTGCCACTACTGCACTACCATTCGTTAGTTACACATTCACTTTTATTATTTGTGGTTAATAATAAAGATCACTATGCACTTAACTCTGAGATTCATGGTATCAACACATGACAAAACTGTAACCTTTATCAACCATTACATATACACACACACACACATATATATATATATGCATACATTTTGTCAATCCATTACAGCCCCAGAAATGGCTGTTGGATATGAAACAAGTCATCTGTTAAATGCAACAGCATATCAAAAACTTGGCATCAAGGTTTTTAATAAACTTCCTTCTTATATAAAAATTGTTGCTTGTGATGTGAAACATTTTAAATTGGCTTTGGAAAACTATCTTTATTTAAATTCATTTTACACATTAGATGAATATTTTAACAGTAATAAAGTCTAAACATCTTGGTTTATTACTGTAATTTTTCAATACAAATTTATTGTTTCTTTTAACAATTTAAACAGCATTGTTGTTATTCACCTACATATAAATTTTATTACTCATGCGTTTGCATTTCTAATATATGTCTTGATTTTAGCACTGATTGCTATAAAACTACATATAAATTTTATTATTCATGCTTGTGCTTTTCTAATATATGTCTTGATTTAGATGTATATACATTTTGTATATTACAGTACTTTTTTATTTTTTATTTTATGTCATTGTGCAAATTACTGCTTTCTGTTATATACACATTTGGACAATTTCTATATCCAAGAGGTTTTCTAACCTAATATGGATTACTTGAATGTGAAAAATTAAATAAATAAATACAGAAATGAATAAGATACAGTTCAGTGGCAGGTTGTGGCGTGTTGGATATCTACTATTGCACTTTTTATTTTTTGTACATTTCTCAACATTGTAGGTTGTGTGTAGTTTTGAGTGACACGAAATAACAGTACGGTAACAGGGCTGGATGCAAAAAGTAACAGCTAAAATGTATGTTGTGAAAAAGAATTGTAGATTGGTGGCAACCCCCTTGGTGTAAAACTGAGTGTGTCTTACCTGCTGTATGGGGTGGCTTGCTGCACTGTGGAAAACAAAAGTAGAGAGTATGTAGTTGATACTGTGCACATTACAGGCAATTACATCCTTAAGATATTAAGAAAGGAGTTAGCTGCCTCTGTCCATTACATGTTGAAGAGTAGACTTGAAGGATATATTATTTAATTGCCTAGTTTACATGCTGCTCCATAAAATATTTTTCCAAACTTCATTTATTTATCTTTTTATTTATTATGAGTGGAAAGTATCATATCAACGTGGGTTATGATCCCATCCATTACATTGTTAAGTATTCATGCATTTCAGTAACATGTTGTTCAAAATTACCTCTGACATTGACTGTGCAATTGGGTGGTTGGAAATGAAGATCATAGTGTGCCATTAAACATGTTTCAACAACAAAATGACCATGGCAGTCATTTGGTTGTTGGGGAGACTGCACTGCACATTTACTGAAAAGTAATGTTGGATGTTGCTTGCAGTGGGATGGTGAGGACTGTTGGGTGTGGTGGCAGTAGGTTTTCCTATCTCATGTAAATTGGGCCTTGTAACAAAATAAAACATTTTGTGTGGGATTTGAAGATCTCATGTCAGAGTTGATGAAGATTTAAATCTCCGGTGGCATACTGCTATGTTGAGTGATAAATAGTTTCTAACAGAAGCATGCTGTCTCCGTTTCCTGCGCCTTGCAGTCCATTATTTACCAGTCAGCATGGCATCACATTCTAGATGACTTGAATGCTTATACCAGTGTCCTTATCGAAAAAGTGACCCTGCTGTACTTCATCTGCATAATCCTTGGGTTAGAGATTTGGGAAGTTAACAAACCCTGCTGACATAAAGTTTATCATACCTGCATCCAGGTAATTTGTTGAGCATTTGCTGTAGGATAATGTTAGACCCTTGCAATATCTTATTGGTCATGAATGTGTTGTACACCATGCTTACTGATACTTGGTGTGAATAATCCCATGTCTTGGCAATGATGTGTGCTGCTGAATACTGCTGTTCTATGGAGGTGATTGTTTGGAAAGGGACATATGTTTTCTTGGACTGTTACCCATGCATTCCAATCACAGAATCTGTAAACAAAATCTTTGCATACTCATCATTTGTAAACTGTATGTTCTTTGTGACAATATGAACACTTCTTTACATGAACAACCAGACACGTAACAAACTACCTTCTTTCCTCAATGGCTGAAAGCAGACCACCAGCAAAATGGTGGGTGTGTGCACATGGAATGGATGAACTTCACTGCCTAAGCCCAGGAGGGGGTAAAGGGTTATGCTTGAGTGGGTGTTAATAGTGGTTCAAATTTTGACACATTGTGACACAACATTTTTTAGTCAGAACAGTCCTCTGAATATTCACTTGAAGCTTTCAAGATATTTTGTTGAACAGCCTAAATATCAGATAGTTTCAAGCATTCCAACCTTCCATATGTGTGTGTATCATGCTAATCTGTTCAACTTCCAAACCCTTATATTTTTAATTGATATTTATATGTGAATTAGGCTGCATGTGTTTGACATTACTAAATAAGGTATTCATTCTCTATTATTCCATTCCCTGTTCTGAAGTTTTCAAGCTTTACTTGTCCTTGTATGTTTTAGAGTGTATTATCTGTAATGTATCATCAAACAGACTGCTCTTTATGCCCACTACATTTCTTCTGGCACTTTATTCCAGTTTCCTGTCTTTTCAGTTCTATATTTAACAACTGAGTCTCTCTATTTATATATCTTGACTCTATTTTCTTTACCCTTCGGTTGCTTTGATTTGCTCTTAATGACATGATATTCCCTGGCCTAGAGTTCCCTCCTGGGCACGGTGCCAAATTCCGTTCTTTCAAACTTCTCACGTGCTGCCCTGTTATCCGTTTCTTTTCTTGTTAAAGAGTTATTTATATTCATCACACAAGGGCCATTTACCATACTGCTTTCATCTTTTGAATTATGTGTGTATGTGTGCGTGTGTGTGTGTGTGTTTGTGTGTGTGTGTGTGTATTTGTGTGTTTATCCCATTGTACATATTCTGTAACAAAACTATGTCATTCATTTTGTACCATATTTTTTTAGTAATACTCTGCTGGGCCATTTTGGAGGATGTAGTGACTGCTGTACTTGAATTAAATTAGCATTATGTTAGCATTTAAATTTCCCAACTGTTGGATTAAGGAATTTATTTCATCATATTTAAGAGTGTATAATTGTATATTTGTCCAGTTCATGCAATTAATGATATTCTTAATTTTTATATGTATGTAACTATTTTAACAGCATTGACTGCAGATATGGATATGCCAGCGGCCATGATATTTCCACTGTTGCTGCATGTTCAGATTCCACTCCTCAGCACAAGGAATTTTCAGAGCCTTGATAAAGGTATGTTGATATGAATTGTGCATAGTTCTTCAGAATTCTGAAAATTAATGTTACATCCTTCAGGATATGGTGTTGGAAAACCACTTAAAAGTTTCAGTAATTTATGTAGATTGCATACATTTTTATTTCTTGAAAGGCCTGTTGCAGAATACTATTTGCTTGTTGACTGAAAAATAACTTTTAACAAAGAAGAAAAAAATGATGTGTTTAAAAGAATAAGAATTAATTGGAATATTTGAAATGAAAATTTTGTATTTGTTACTGTTATAAGAGTCACAGTGAACATCAGGATATTGAATAGTTATTATTTATCTTGCCATTGAATTAAAAACAGAGATAACAGCAGCCAACAGTTAACCTTATGAAGTTTATTTGTGCTTGTCTGTGTCACATTTACTTCCCCTGTTGATTTTCAGTAGCAGAGAATTTTTAGATTCTTCACCTCCCCAGTATGGAAGTGTACACATTTAAGCAATCATTCTTACAGGATGAGCTCAAATTATTTTACTCATAAAGCAGCACAGTTGATTTTTTATATTTTTTGAAGACATCTCTGAACTAAGGTGATTTTCACTGAAGTCAGTATGCTGATTACTAAAATGATGGTGAGAATGTTGTGACACACATTTCTATATTTTGTTGTTTTCATTGTTTAGCTGTGTGTAATATATATGAACACACATATTGTTTATTAATATACAGATTGAAGTAATGTCCTTATTTACATGGGAATAAACGTTTGCTGACTAATGGAACATCATTCTCTCACATATAGAACAAATAAACCAAACCAAACATGATACACAGCCTGTACCCACGAGTTCTTCACAGTGCTTGATATGAAATATGAACATTATATTTCCTTCAGAATGCAGAATTCTTCATTCACTTTTGGAATTGGCATCAGAATGAATTTGAACACTTTTCTGTTATGTTACCTTCATTGTCTTGATCCATGTGGTCTTTAAGTGTTGTTGTGTATATGGGAATCTTATATAACAGCTCCTCAGTCATCATGCAACATTCACTGATATCCATGTTTGTGTCAATATTTATAATCAAGGACAGCTGAAAAAAATGACTGGGTGGGAGGGTGTTAGTTTATGGCTGTCAGTATCTTGGGCTATGTATCATTAATAATGAGGCAGCTAGTGAATAAATTTGAAAGGATTTAGAAGGAGACAGTTAAGGTATAACTGATGTACTGTTACAGTATTTGGCTGGTGGGACTGAGGGAGACATGGGAAACGTCGTTGAGTGTGATCTATGTCCTGGCCAAGATTTGAGCCAGTGTTTTCCACATAGAAGTCTATAGAGATTTGCTGCTAGATTAGCCATCATGTTCTGAACGAATAATCTTGATGAGTTATATAGAAAACAATTCTTGTGACCTTTGCTACAGAACCAGTGCTCTTCATATGCACGCAAGCCGGCAGCTACTCCTTAATGCCATTTGTCACTCCATGGATGGACCACATTATGGCAGACATTGTACATTTTGTCTTTGGGTCATATTGTGTGCAATTCTTGGAGAAGATTACTGTAGCATGTCAAAACTGATTTTCTGATATTCCATTATGGTAAAATGGTTGACAGGTCTCTCTAATTTGACAGCAAGTTTTTTTTTTTTTTAATGAGACTGGCATGATCTTAATTTGTATTTTTTAATCACAACACAGTGCCTGAAAGAATGGGATGCGAAAAGTACTAAATATTCCATTTTCTTTCTCTGGTACTGTATCACAGATAGGCATTTTGTAATTTGTGGTAATGTTTAAAAACTTATGTCACTGCTTAAGTTACTGAGTTTTACAGATTAGAAGGCCTGTGATGGTGGGGTAATTACAAGTAAAGATATTCGTGAAGTTGGGACACATTAAGCTTCAAATTACACGCTAGATAAAACACTTTCCTGAGTTTCATTATGCTTGCAGGCATGCTGCCACCATACTGTAGTGTACAACAATAGGAAAACAAATTATTTCGGTAACTTCATCATGTACTTATACATACTCCCTGAGGATGGTCTATGTTGACCGAAACAT
>Ga0123355_10022248_pt1 | contig 10161 bp, 13 predicted proteins | sample TergutEmb28metaG_3_FD_89872 | JGI IMG/M metagenome (GOLD analysis project Ga0123355, IMG submission 89872) | Embiratermes neotenicus P1 segment gut microbial communities from Petit-Saut dam, French Guiana - Emb289 P1 | ecosystem: Host-associated > Arthropoda: Insects > Digestive system > Gut ... | reverse complement strand
CTCGCCCCTGCATGGAACAAGGCAAAAACCCCCCCCCCCCCCCCCCGAGTGACAGCATATGACAGATAAATGCTGCTATATCCTATCTTATATGGAAAGGAGCGATCTTTAAAGTTCCTTTATCAACACTACAGAAACCTAAAGATAATGGCGGCAGTTTGCGTGACCCTCTTTATCCTAAGCATGGAAAGGCAGAGCCAACAAACAGGCACCCTCACGGCAGGATGGATTGAAAAATGGAACCTACATGGCAGATCACCAAACCCCCCAGATATGAGGGTCCCAAGAAAACTTGAGTACCTCCATCGATACAATATAGAAGCCGCCTACATTCCAACTAGAGGAACCCTAGAGAGCAATAAGTCATACAGAAGATGACTATACAAGTGCCTCCTTATAAGCATCAATGCCGCTGTGGGACAGCCCAAAATGAAGATCCAAAAACTTTGGCCAGGAACTGACTGGGAACAAGTATGGAAAAACCTCGAAGCAGCTCCAATAAAGGAACACGTACGAAGTGACTGGTACCAAGCCATACACAACCTAATTCCAACCAGTGTCCGACTACATCGCATCAACGTGACATCAACGGACAAATGCCAGCGATGCGTAGAAGCAAACACCCTAGAACACTGCCTGATTAACTGCGGAGAAGGGAAATTGATATGGAACTACACGAAAACAGCGATAGCAATGATGCTAAGAACAATACCAGCAAGGATACCAAATGACTGGCTACTACGACCTCACTTCAAGATATGGCCCGACAAACGGAACCATGGACTATTATGGACCCTTGCCCACCTTGTCAGCTACAGCCTCCACACCGCACATCCCTAACACTACAGGATTATATGGACTTCCTCTTTCGCTCCCGGTGGAAACTGCTGACAAATAGGAGAGGATGAGACAGTGTAGGGAATTATTTGGATCTCCTGAAACCTACATACCAATGAAGCACCACAAGGAACAAGGAATTGATTCTCATAATGATGACTACGGTCAGGATGTGGCCTGTGAGGAAGATACAAAGACGGCTAATGAACGGCTAAATGCGAATATAATGAACAATGTCATATACGTGAGCTGATGTTTTGTTTATCATACTTGCATAATAAAACCCTGTCATAAGCAGAAGGGAAGAGATCTGATGATGGCATTGGAAACAAATGATACGTCAAACAAAGAATACCATGTAAAAAAAAATCCCGGTGGCGACGAGATTTTCCACCCATCCAGATCGGTCCTGGGGCCCACCCAGCCTTCTATAAAATGGGTACCAGGTCTTTCCAGGGGGTAAAGTGCAGCCAGGGCGTGCTGCTGACCACTCACCCCCTTCTAGTGCCGCAGTCATGGAAGAGTAGAGCTATACCTCTACCCACCCTCTGGGCCACACCGGGCCTGTAACGGGATCTCTTTAAATTTATCTTTTTATTTCATCATATTGCTGTCTTTCATAACAAATATCTGGGAGCATTTCTGTCAGATATGGAAAATATAGCTACTAAGGATATTGGTAAACCATTCACAAACCCAAAAATCCTTGTTTATTTTTGATGCAGAATTGAAAACTCTTTGGGTTGTGACAGCATGAAGTCTGGGAGCAAGGTATCAACATTTCAGAGGAACGTGGAGGCTGTCTGTTCCTCTGAGACACTGATCCCTAGCTGCTGGACACATGGCACCACAGATGCACAAGACTTGATATGAATCTTCACTGCCATGGAAACCTCACATCTTACTTTGTATTGGGTTTGAGGTCTGCAAACACTTTATTGCAGCGGAGTTGAAGTGCCAGATCAAACACAAAATTTCTGATGTGACTTTCTTTCTCATCCTTCTTGCTATCAAAAACAACTACCAACCTCATGTGAGGGTCTGTACAGGCCATAACATATGTTCTCTGATCCTGAAACAAATGATATAATGTCACATTGATTTTCCAGATTTTTAAAGAAGACCATTTGTTAAAATCTAGCAGGCCATGGGAGAAAGAACGTAATGAAATATGGTTTGCTTGAATTTTCGTTCTTTGTTTCGCGCAGGGATTCCTAAGGAGGGTAAACACCCATCCGGATTTTCAGGGGACAGTTCTGTAAATGCAATTAAAATCAGACAAGTGTGCTCTTTCTCTATGAAATCTGAATGACAAGACTGTTTAAAAGCCACATTGAAAGCACACTGTACCACCTTCTGCACACTGGGAACTCTCTTCCACCACTCCAAATGTTCTCTTTTGCTGGCCATTGTCACTGCTGTTACTACTGCATTTGCACATGCATGGAGCACGTTGTATCAGTTATGAATGGCTAAAGGAAAAGTGAGCACAGTAAGAACAATGTAAAGAGAATAAAATGTGAAACTACGGTAAGGGTGAATTATAAATATACCTGTAAAGGATTTTACATGTTCATGCTTAAGGACAAAGATATCCTCAGAGCAGCAAAGTCCAACAAAAAGTTCATTCTTAAATTCAAATAACTCAAAATTTTGACTTTTGATTATTCATAAAATGCAACAGTACATTCCACTTTGATGTATTTACCAGTTTTAATTAGCTTTATTTTCTTAATTAAATACAAATATTGTAGCTCTTGTATTATTGTTTTCCCAAAAAAATTCCTAATTTTAAAATTTGACATGAACATCCTTTAAATAATATGTCCTTTGCAATAATAATTATCACATGTAAACTAAAGTTAAGCTGAGACAATGGCAAATGTTACTGCCATCCCCCCCCCCAGCATATGCTGGCATACCACAGACATTGCCAGAATGTCCGCAAAATGGAATAAAATGGTGGTGATAGTTACAGTACTCCTAGGATTATCTAAGAATTAAGTCTTCGGAAGGGGAATGGGAGAAATTAAGCAACAAAAACCCATGTGAAAATCTCAATGGGCCAAAAAACAATTGTTAATGTAAGTATTACTATTGAAAGGAAAATGTATACTATATTAAATGTTTAAAGTACCAAAATTCTTGGTGATTAATTATTAGTGTCATTACAGTAAAATTAATAGAGTACTTAATAATGATTTAAATTTTAGGGTTTACATTAATTTTTAAGAATGGAAGAATTTCTCTGAGAAGCTTGCCTGTGTTTGTCACTGATAATGTATTTAAGAAATACACAGACTTCAGTTCTATAAAATTATTACTTACATATACTTGTACTGATTATTTTTGATCATTTACTATTGAAAGAATAGTGGGCCGGGTAGCTCAGTCGGTATAGCGACTGACTACAGGCTGGAGGGTCCGGGATTGAATCTCGGTGGGGATGAGATTTTTCGCCCGTCCAGACCGGCCCTGGGGCCCAACCAGCTTCCAAAACATGGGTACCGGGTCTTTACCAGGGGTAAAGTGCAACCTGGGTGTGCAGGTGACCACTCACCCCCTTCTAGTGCTGCAGTCACGGAAGACTAGAGCAATACCTCTACCCACCTTCTGGGCCACACCAGGCCTGTAACGAGTTCACTTTACCTTATACTATTGAAAGAATAACGGGGTCTTGGACCTTACCATTCTTTATTTTTCTCACTCTTCATGCTGTCAAATGTCAAAGTTTCCAGTACAGCTAACAAGTGACCCTGCTAACGAATTTTTCGGCTAACGAAGATTTTTTCACCGTTTTTCGGACTCGGCTAATGAATGTTTTAGTGGATGCGCGCGCTAACATAAAGCAGCAAACATGAACGGTCAGGCCATTCCAGGAGCTTAAGAGAACTTTGGACAGATTTTTGACTTCTCCTTTAGCAAAGAGACAGAGGCCAGCTACTGAAGAAGAGGAGACTTACCTTGAATAAACTTTGAAAATTTGGAAGAAGAATAGTAAAAACGTGTACATATTTTCAGTTTAATAGTGTAAAGTGTACTGTATAATATATTTTCAGTATAATAGTGTGAAGATCGTCAGTTTTTCATTCTACTTTCCATTCTCCTTCATCCAATTGGGTAGTTGTTCATCTCAGCCTTTGGTGAGTTTTTGCCTTTTTATAGTGTGCTTTTTACTATTTTATAAAACTTATCTTTAAATAGTGGACAGCATCCAGAACGAATTAAACGATTTTCTATAGAAACCTACAGGAAATCACGTTTCGGCTAACAAATGTGATTCCGGAACCAATTATCTTCGTTAGCCAAGGTATCACTGGATATGATGTTCCCATTTCATATGCATGAATCCGATTAGAACCTAAACATTTTTTACTAAATGTAACTAGACATACAGAGTTCATCAAACCACTCAAAACAATCGTTCTGCTGATTGGGGAGTGCGGGTTTAGCATGTTTGAAAACAACCGTGGGCCACAGACGTACGTCTGATGGGCTGTGGGTTGCTCAATACTGCTGTACAATATCAAACTCACCCTAGGACTGAAGTAGTACACAACTTTGTCTAGTGCAGCCAGTTCACTTGCTCTTTCTGTGATGATCTTGACAACATTTGGCATGTGATTTAGTGGCTTCTGCAAATAAATAAATACCACACAGGTTAGACATGTCATACACTTCTCAGCATGGAACATCATTACTGAAATGTTGAGCTACTTTCCTACAATCAAACCTTCAAAATGAAATTCCAGTTGAAAATTGTAGGGGGTCTCATCCTGTTAGCACAACAACCTTTATTGTGTCATGGAGAGCAACATACAATCTTTATCTTAGATAGATATATACATACTCACAATATGTTCGGCCTGTGTACATCATCTTCAGGTGATGTCTAAAAATGTAGGAAGGGAGTTGATTTTGATGCTCAGTACTCGGTAATTTGCTGCTTACATTTATTGCCATTTTTTGTTTGGTACTGTGGTGTAGGGAAAGCAGTAAATTACACAGTACTCAGCATTGAAATCAACTTCCTTCCATTGTTTTAAATAGACAACCTGAAGATAATCTACACAGGGCGAAACACGTTATGATTCTGTATGTAGCTATCTAAGACAAGGATTTTTATATTGCTATATAGGATACATTGTGGGCCGGGTAGCTCAGTCGATATAGCAACTAGCTACGGGCTGGACAGTACGGGATCGAATCCCGGTGGGGATGAGATTTCCCGCCCATCCAGACCAGCCCAACCAGCCTTCTGTGCAATGGGTACCGGGTCTTTCCCGGGGCGTAAAGAGCAGTCGGGGCGTGCTGCTGACCGCTCACCCCCCCTCCTAGTGCCCTGGTCATGGAAGAGTAGAGCTATACCTCTACCCACCCTCTGGGCCACACCGGGCCTGTAATGGGCTCACTTTACCTTTACCTTTTTAAATAAGATACAGTGATGACTTGTGCTGACAGGATAAAAAAAAACCTATTATTTGCCAATTGGAATTTCATTAAATGGCACAATGGAATGTAAACAATGAACATAGCTTCATAATATAATTCCTCTGTTGAATGATTCTGTTTTCATTGGTAACCATGAATGTGCATAACAAAACTGTAACTATGTCACCTTTGTGAAATTGAAACTTCCCATTGATAAAAGAGGAGCGACCGCAATCATTGCATGTAATTCAAGGATTTTTTAACCATCATTACTCTAAAGACAAAACTGTTAATTTATAGAACATTTCCATGAGCAATATTTTCTTATAGCTGGGAAGTATGAATCATAAGGATGAATAATTAAGGAAAATTGATACAATTTGAAATGCAATGCATGATAAACGTGGGAGGTCACAATATTCCTAACTATAAGAAAATTAAGGACCAGAGTATCAGGAAATTCCATTAGTAAAACATTTTGTGTGACACTACAGAATAAATGTAAACAGGCTATTGAAATGCTGAACTTTTAAAGAAGTCTCCTCTCCTGCAAATCCCTTTAAGGAATGCCTCAAAAACTGGAGACTTTATTATGTTCTGTAAGCTTGTGATGGACCAAGGCAGCCTCATATTGGGGAGTATGGTGATTTCAGATTCCATCAATTTTTGTAAGGCAGAAATACACAATTTTATGTAAAGAAGAAACACTACACACTGCTTTTTTTTTTTGTGGGGGGGGGGGGGTTGCTGACCGTGCATCACAGTGTAATCTTAGTAATTAACCAACTTAGTGCACAAATTCTTGTTTTGTAATAAGTTTACTATATGCCTCTGCATGTTTTGAGCACTATGTGCTCATTATCAGGAGGTCAAAATTGTATTGTACAGCATCTGGTATCATCACACTCTGTAGGTGGCCATCCCGTGCACAGTCCTCTCTCAACCCGTGCACCAGACGGCCACCTACAGGTGTGATGATACCAGTTGCTGTATAATACAATTTTGACCTCCTTATGATGAGCACAACAGTGCTGCTCGAAACATGTAGAGGAATATAATAAACTTATTATAAAACAAGATTTTGTGCATTAAGTTGGTTGATTACAAAGATTAAGACTGCACACTGCGTTCATCTGATCTCATGGCAAATATTATTACTGCATACACAGTTTGGGTGTTACGGTAGGGATGTGACATGTACACGTTATGTTAGCGCACATGGAGACTGAATGGATAAACATACAGAATGTGGAGTTTCACTGCTTTATTACTTATCTTACAGAAGTTACAAAAAGACAGCTGCAAATTGCACGTTGGGAAACAAGGAGTGTGTACAAGATGGTGGTAAGGAAACCTCATGAAAGCAGGCCATATAGAGATGACAGGTGAGAGTGGCATGACTGTACTGCAATGATGGAGACTGAATTAAACAGTCCAGTGGCAGTCTGCTGTGCAGACATCAATGGACTTAACAGACTGTGAGGGTGGTGCGCCTAGAAGACAAATAACTGATTAACATAACGTTTATGCATTTGTTTGTTTGTGTGTTGGGTGGTTTGACTAATTGTTTCTTAACACCATGGCCTTGCATAGCTTCAAGTAATGAAGTAATTGGAAAGCTGTGGGAGCAGGCTTGGACAATTCTAGGATACTTTCCCAGTTTAGTTTCCTTAGTCTGAGAAGGCATTTTCGCAGTGTTTAATAGCAGGTAACACAAAGTAAGAGACAAAAGTGATATCTTCCCTCCCATCTTGTAGATGTTTTTTTCCTGCATTACAGCTCGTGACAACTCCATATGTCATATTCACCCAATACACTAACCCTTTTCCCCCTTCACAATCTTCAGTTGTCAAGAAAATGCCTAGAGTGTGTTTATATCTTTGTGTGTATCAGGTGACACCTCATCTTTCAGATGAATTTGTAAAAACTCGCATCTTGTACTTGGGTAAATGTGGTATACATTTATTACCTTTTATGTGCTAACTTGATTGCTGTAAAAAAAAATAGGAGTAAAATCCTGTTATTGGAACATAAAAATGTCTTAGTAACCAGATGGAAATGTACATAAAGCAGACCTCATGCCACATCTTGTTTTGTGTACTCTGAAATCATGTTCTGTTTTCTGCAAGATTTTAGGTTATCAGAGTGGTGTCGCTGGCGATTCAAATCTTCTGGGATGTGACACTGTCACTGGGTATGTAGTTCCTAACGTTTTGTAAGATCAGAGTGCCTCTATGTTCAGGGTAAAGCAAGTCCCTGATAATGAAGGTGAAGGCACCATGATCATTTTAAGTGTGGGAACTACATACCTACCAAATTAGCGTCACGTCCCAGAATTTAAACTTTGACACTGTTATGAGCAGAGTAATGAAGATGGACATTTCCACTTGTACAGTGTACAGAGAGGGATGCAGGACAGTTTGGTTCTTCATCTTGTGTGTACAGTCAGTCATCTGAAAATGGTCGTGCCATACTCTACAAGTATAGTCTCCAGCTCCTGATGATGGGCATATAAGTGCCCGAAACATGTTGAGCAGATTATAAGTGCAATAAACCATTCAGTAGCATCTAGTTGGTTTTCTTCTCTATGCTTATACTACATTACACAGACAAACATACATCAAACTCAAGTTGTTTTACTTTATGGCAATGTCTTTTTTTTTTGGGGGGGGGGGGCATGACTGTTTAACATTAGTATCACCTCCCACATTAAGATCTGCATTTACCATTAAAAATCATCGGATTTCATTGGTGGGGCCTTCTTTATTCTGGTGGATGTTCTATTTATAGCTGTTCCTTGATGTAGCTGTGGAATACTGTGGGATTGTTACAATGACAATCACACTAAAACACATATGATGTTATTTATTTTGGTCTAACAGTCGTACAGTAGGTTGTGTATGCGTTGTTTAGTGGTATGTTAGCCGGGTCTCGCACTGTGTACCCCGCTCCGGATGACGGCTCGAATGTGAGTGCGCAGTGCGTTTGCGTGATGTGGAACCCAGGCCGGTGGCAGCACTGTCCAGTCAGCTGTAGCGATGTGCAGCGAAATGCCTGGCAGACCGTCCGCAGGATGCGTAGCGGTCACTAGTCCGCTCCGTGGAGAGACGTCAGCTGACAGCACGGCAGGCCCCATGTCCACTCATTACGTGTCGTGATGTTAGCGTGTCAAATGACGTTACTCCCTTCAGGATCGTCCCCAACAATCCTACTCCTTTTAGCTGTCGCCAACAAATTACTCCTTGTAATAACGGAACTGGCTGTCCGTTCTTGATGTGTTGGGGACTGACTGGCCCTTCTTGGTGCACCGAGCTGCCCAGTCCTTCTTGATATTGCAGCTGGCTAGTCTTTCTTGATGTTGGAGCTGACAGTTCGTGGTTGGTGTATCTTCTTCTTGGTGTTGGCGTTGACTGATCCTCAGGCTGCAAACGTGGCCCTTTTTATACAGAATTCTCGCTGTTCGACCTGCCCTCCATTGGTTAGTCGGCACATTTGGTAGTCGTGGCTAGTAGCATGAATACTCTTATTAAGGTGCCGTGATGGGAAACTACGCTTGGTTTAAAACTGTAAGCGGAGACTGGGTTTACAGCGAGTGAAGGTTAGGAAAGAGAGAGAGAGAGAGCGTTGCTGTGCTGTCTGGCGGAGAATTGGATGGAGGAAGGACAGCTACAAAGTGGGTGCCCCCACATAGCGTATCTGTGTAACCTAGATCTGAATTCCAGCTTAAGATTATCGGGAGGTCCTTTTTCTGGTCTACCATTGCATATACGTGGGAGACTATTTGTTTGGATAGCACTAACTTTCCTAGGCCATTCAGGTGTAGACCATGATTTGTAAAAAGCTTCCTATCGCTATCCATTTCCAAGATTGATACATGTTGGTATGCTCTTGCACTTTTCATTGGATTTCTATTGAATGATCTAATTTCATTGTTTACACATGGGGGCTGCATTAAGTCACACCCATGTGGAGCACTTACTAAGATAATATTAGTATGGTTATTTGATTTGGTAGAGTTTCTGATATGTCTCAGGGCCATTTTAGAGTTGTTTTTTGCAGCGCCATTAGCACCACCACAAAATATTACAACATCAGTTTTTTGTTAAGTCTGTGATATCACCGTTGGCTATGTTCGTTAATATATCTGCTCCTGCACCTGGTTTCACCAGTCCTTGAACATCATAGTTATCCTTTATTTCAGATTTGATGTTGTTGCACAAAGTCTGGTGTGACTATCACCCATAATCAACACCTTACGATCCTTTTTGTGAGAAAACTTACTGCTTTGCGTATTTATGGGATTACTTTTGCTTGTGAGGGCCTGCCCTTTGACTATAACTGGAATAGTAAAATTGTTTTTTGTGTCCGGATTGTTGAAATTGGCGTTATGAAAATGAGTTTTGCCGATGTCTTTAGTCACCTGGTGATCACCTTTGTTTCAAGAGGGGAAGAGAATGTGAGCATGGCAGCACATCAGTTGTTATTTTAATTAAATATACATTGTTACACAAAGGGAACTGTGTATAAAGGGGTTAAGGTGGAAAGAAGCTTTATTGCTATTATTATTATTATTATTATTATTAATATCATCACCACCATCATTATAGAAACAGTATTTTAAATTTATTCTTGCCTATTATTAGGTGGTGGTCTGCTGGTATGTCCAGATCTCAACAAGAGATCAAAGTGATTTACCCCAGCACTTTTCGAATTATTATTATTATTATTATTATATGATATGGATGTCTCCTGTCACAGGCCTTTTCTTCTTGGTACTTCTCTTGAACCAGCGGTGATCCCCACTGCTCAGGCTTCAAGCTTCACACTGCAGTACTTTCTGTATTATGTGTGATGTTCCAAGTATAGCTGTCTTTTGTAGTGAATCTATCGAAT
>Ga0123355_10022246_pt1 | contig 10161 bp, 5 predicted proteins | sample TergutEmb28metaG_3_FD_89872 | JGI IMG/M metagenome (GOLD analysis project Ga0123355, IMG submission 89872) | Embiratermes neotenicus P1 segment gut microbial communities from Petit-Saut dam, French Guiana - Emb289 P1 | ecosystem: Host-associated > Arthropoda: Insects > Digestive system > Gut ... | reverse complement strand
CATGGGAATGCCCACGCAGCAACCTGGTATGGGTATGCCACCTGCACCAGCAGTTGACCCCTACACAGGGCAGCCGACCTTTGCTCCAGATCAAGGTTTTGGACAACCTGGTATGCCACCTGCGCCTGCTATTGACCCTTACACGGGTCAGGCAATTGCTCCTCCGCAGCAGCCCGGCATGGGAATGCCCACGCAGCAACCTGGTATGGGTATGCCACCTGCACCAGCAGTTGACCCCTACACAGGGCAGCCGACCTTTGCTCCAGGTCAAGCGTACGGACAGGCACCTGCCCCTGCACCAGATGCTGCCTTCAACCCCTACGGACATCCTCCGGCACACCCTCCGCAGCCGGGGTATGGACAGGCTCCCCCGCCTGGTCCTTACGGCTACTAGGATGTAAGCTAGACTTTTGAGGCCCGCAGGAACCTACACCTGCGGGCTTTTTTCACGAAGAAGAATAGATGAGGAATCAATGGAACCGTTACAAAATCGCTTAGGGCGTGACATGCTTGTGCTTGAGGGTGCAATGGGAACCATGCTGCAAAATGCAGGTCTTTTGGGCAGCGGGGCACCAGAGGCGCTTAATTTGATCGAACCAGATTCGATTTCGCGCATTCACAGCTTCTACCGTATGGCAGGGGCAGACTGCGCCATCACCAATACTTTCGGGGCAAATCGTGCAAAGCTGGCGCACTACGGCATTGAAGACATGCTCTCAGAAATTAATCGCAAATCCGTAGGTATTGCCCGCAAGGGTGCTGCGCCCTATGTACTAGCAGATATAGGTCCCACTGGGCTGACCCTTAAGAATAGTAGCTTTGATGAAATCTACAGTATCTTCTTAGAGCAAGCCACAGCACTTGCCGCAGGTGAACCCGACGGCTTTCTACTAGAAACTTTCACTGATATTGGTGAGATCCGCATAGCGATTCTTGCTTGCAAAGAAGCGGCTCCAGAACTGCCTATCATAGCGCTCGTCAGCTTTAGTGAATCAGGACGCATGGAGCTTTCTGGGACTAATCCAGAATCGGCAGCAATCATCCTCGAAGGACTAGGGATTAGTGCAATCGGACTAAATTGCGGACTAGGTCCAAAGCAGATGGCACCCCTTGCCCGTACCATGCGTGCGTCTTGCAAGCTGCCCATCGTCGTGCAGCCCAATGCGGGCATGCCGACTTTAGCTGCAGATGGTTCAACCATCTTTCCTGGCAGCCCAGAAGACTTCAGCGCCTTTGCGCAGGAAATGCGGGCAGCGGGTATTGCGGCTATTGGATCATGTTGCGGATCTGACCCTGAGTTCACTGCTGCCATTGCTGATGAAATTTCAGGGGCGGAGTGCGCCCAGCCCACAGAAGCAGCTTCTACCAGCCTGCGCATTGCAAGTCCGCAGCGCAGCTTGAATATTGGACTAGCACACTCCCCACTGCGCAGCATAGGAGAGCGCATCAACCCCACAGGAAAACCAGCACTCAAGGCTGAACTGCAAGAAGGCACGATGACCCTCGTTCGCAGTCTAGCAGACGAACAGCAGGCAGCAGGTGCCGACATCCTCGACATCAATGTGGGTGTTGCAGGAATAGATGAGGCGACTACCCTGCAGGCAGCCGTAACCGCAGTCTCAGAGACTTTCTCCATCCCTATTGCAATTGATACCACCAACCCAGAGGCCCTAGAGGCAGCCTTGAAAGCCTATCCGGGCAAAGCCCTTGTTAACAGCGTAACGGGCGAGGCACGTAGCCTTAATGCAGTGCTTCCTCTAGTCGCGCGCTACGGGGCAGCAGTGGTAGTTCTTGCCCTTGATGACGACGGCATTCCTGAAACGCCGCAGGGACGCCTTGAAGTTGTGCGCAAAGTCCGCGACCACGCACGCGCGCAGGGGATTCCTGATGAAAACCTACTGGTCGATGCGCTCGTCATGGCTGCTGCAGCTGACAAGGACGCACCTAAAGTGACACTAGAAACCATGCGCCTGGTACAAAAAGAGCTAGGTCTTGCCACAGTTCTAGGTATCAGCAACGTCAGCCATGGTCTACCCAACAGAGCCCTACTTAACGCTGCCTTCTTAAATGCAGCCGCGTACTACGGACTTAACGCAGCGATTGTTAACCCGAACGATAGGGTTATCGCTGATGTCATCAAGACAGCAAACGCAGATCGCAGCCGCGATGAAACATCCATGCCTGAAGATAAAAAGCACGAAACCCTTGCAACTTTTGATACTCTGCTTGAAGAGGCTCTTAAACCGCAGCACATTCCTGACACAGGCATAATTGCAGACATAGACACAGGTGTAAACACAGCAACACAGCTACCTACAGAGAAACGCCTTACTAACGCCATCACACTGGGCGACAGTGACTCAGCACCCCTGCTTGTAGACAGCCTAGTGGCTGCGGGCACAGAACCAGGTGACATTATTGAAAGCATCTTGACCCCTGCGATCCAAAAATTGGGTGAAGGCTTTGCGCAAGGAACGGTATTTCTGCCGCAGCTCATGGTGGCTGCTGACGCGATGAAGACTGCTGCTGAACAGGCAAAATCATATTTCCCTGCCCAAGAGGGGGAGTCCGACCAGCACAGCAGCGCTACTGTAGTGTTTGCAACGGTTAAAGGTGACATTCACTCGATTGGCAAAGATATTTGCTGCTCGCTTCTAGAAAGTCAGGGCATAAAAGTGGTAAACCTAGGTGTAGATGTCTCAACAGAGCGCATTATTGCTGCAGTCGAAGAACACAAGGCAGGCGCTGTCTGCCTCTCCGCTTTGATGACAACGACACTTCCCGCCATGGTCGAGAGCAGCAAAGCACTGCAGGCAAACTATCCAGATCTACCTATCTTACTGGGGGGCGCAGTTGTGACCAAAGACTGGGCAGAAGCACAAAACGGACTTTTTGAAAAAGATGCTCCGTCACTGGCAGCTCGCATAGTTGAACTATTGGCGATTTCTGCCTCGCTGGGCAACTCTGCCCCTTCTGCTGACGGACACTTCAAATCTGACACAGAAGGCAGCTAGTACATGGACATCACCGCCTTACATCCTGCGACCGCTCACAGTGACAGTTTTCTTTTCTCATTTGAAGTCTATCCTCCAAAAAAGACGGCTCCCATCGAAGTTGTGTACAAGGCAATCGCCGAACTGTCAGAACTAAAGCCCGACTATATTTCAGTTACTTACGGCGCAGGCGGGGGAGCAGCCACAGCCGCAGCAACAGTTGAGATTTGCAGTCTAATAAAAAACACCTACCAGACAGAAACGGTTGCGCACCTACCAGGTATCAATCTGACGCGCGACCAGGTCACATCTCTTCTTTTGCGCCTGCGCGCACACAATATCACTAACATATTGGCCTTGCGCGGGGATAGAAGGCCAGGAGACGAGCCCACTTGCCAGGAAGGCGACTTTAACTATGCAAGTGAACTGGTGACCTATATCAAAAGCCTTGACCCTGACACAGATTTCACTATCAGCGCAGCCTGCTACCCCGAGGTACACTGTGAGGCCACAAGTGCCCAGGCTGACCTAGCACACCTTAAAGAAAAAGTTGGTGCGGGAACATCCCTGCTGATTAGCCAACTGTTCTTTGACAACGAAGCTTTTTACCGCTTTCTTGACCTCGCAGCAAAAGCAGACGTCACAGTGCCCATTCAAGCAGGAATTATGCCGCTGATAAACCCGCGTCAAAGTGCGCACATTATTAAACTCTGCAATCCGGTCATTCCCAAAGACTTGCAAGTACTTATAGATAAATATCAAGACTGTGACGATTCCTTTCGTAAGGCGGGAATAGAGTATGCGACAAATCAAATCAGCGATTTGATCGCACAAAAGGTGAACGGGATTCACCTCTATACTATGAACAACTCCAGCACTGCCAAAGCTATCACAGACGAAATATATCCCATTCTAGGGCGCTAATTATTCAGGCTTGCTAATAGCTTTTGACAGGTGGTGTGGTTGCTATAATCATTAGTAGTAAATTTAATCTTTGATCGCTTTTTCCTCTTCGGATAGGGCAAACAAATACTTTTGGAGGAAATATCGTATGGCACGACTGATAGTTTTAGGTGGAGGACCCGGTGGTTATATCGCAGCTTTTGAAGCTGCTAAACAGGCGAAAGCAGCAGGTCTTGACCTGAAAATTAGCATAATTGAACGCAGCCGCCTGGGAGGAACCTGCCTTAATGTTGGCTGTATCCCCACAAAAACGATTCTCAAAACGGCTCATGCCTTGATAGATGTCGCACGGGCAGCAGATTTTGCCGTCACAGGACTTGATTCCTCTGCGGTAAAACTTGACCTTGATGCCCTGCGCAGCCGCAAAGATATCGTCATAGATGAACTGGTTGGACAAATCGAGGCAAGCGCAAAGCGTTTAAACATAGAGCTAATACAGGGCACAGGAAAACTTCTGCCAAATATAGATAGTTCTCAAATTGAAGTTGCTGTTTCACATAACGGGGCAGAGGACGTCCACAACTGTGACACACTTATCATTGCCACAGGGTCAGTGCCTATGGTGCTGCCCGCACTTGACGCACCTTTTGTCTGGACTAGCGATGACGCGATCGCTTTGAATGAGATCCCCGAAAGCATCATCATCGTAGGCGGAGGCGTTATTGGTGTCGAGTTCGCTCACGCCTATGCCTGCTTTGGTGCACAAGTTACCGTAGTTGAACTGGCAAAGAGCCTACTGCCCTGGTTTGACAAACGTGTTGGCAAAACCCTTGCACGCGAGCTCAAGACTCAAGGAATAGACTTACACCTAGGTACAAGTGTTGAATCAGTTCGCCAGGGATCAGATGACACAGTAGTTGCCACACTGTCCTGCGGTACAGAGCTAAGCGCTCAAACCATCATGAGTGCTGTCGGTAGGGTTCCCAATACGGCAGGCTTTGGCTTTGAAGCAGCAGGCATCGACTTTAATGGTCGTGCCATTGCCGTAGATGAAAGCTATCAGACAAGTGCTGCCAACATCTATGCTATCGGGGACGTCATAGGTGGGCTCATGCTCGCTCATGAAGCAGAGCATGAGGGCATACTTGCCGCAAGAAACGCAGTTGCGGGACTTTCTGGACAGGCTCACGCAGCGCAAGCAAAAGCTCATGTGCTTGATCCCAATCTTATCCCTGGATGTATCTATACTATGCCAGAAATTGCAATCATTGGTATGAGTGCTGATGATGCGAAAAAGCAAGACATCGCGGCTGTGGCAGGCATCGCGAAATACTCTGCCAACGGCAAGGCACTTGCAGAAGGCGAATCAGAAGGATTCGTACAAATAGTTGCAGAGGTTCACACAGGTGAAGTGCTGGGCGCACAAATAGTGGGCGCAAAAGCTGTTGAACTTATAGCGGTGCTGACTCCCTTTATGACACAAAAGGCGACTGTCGCAGATATCGCAGATACGGTGTTTGCGCATCCGACCTTAAGTGAAGTCATCAAGCTGGCAGCAGAGGTCTGCCTAGGAAAACTCAAAGCATGATCGCTAGCAAAAACAACCACGACAGCACTGGTACCGACAATAGCTCCAGCAGCACGAGCAGTAATGCCAGTCACAAGCACGCCGTTCCAGCACAGCGCGCAGAAGAGTTGCGCCGTGCTTTAGAACAGGCATCTTATGAATACTATGCCCTAGATACACCGACACTCAGTGACGATGCCTACGACTCTCTTCTACGTGAGCTTGAAACGATTGAAGTTGCGCATCCAGAGCTTATTACGGCGAACTCGCCGACTCAGCGGGTAGGTACGACCCCTAGTGACGCCTTTGCCCCTGTAGTACACTCAGCTCGTATGTACTCACTCGACAATGCCATGGACGGCAACGAGCTAAACGCCTGGCTTAATAGGGTCGAGAGCGCGTCTCGAAAACTGGGCATGTCAGCAGGGTTGCGCTATAACTGTGAGCTCAAAATCGATGGATCGTCCATTGCGCTGACCTACCAGTACGGCGAACTTGTCCGCGCAGCTACACGCGGGGACGGACGTACCGGTGAAGACATCACTGCCAACGCACGTACGGTGCGAGACATTCCACTGCGCTTACAGGAAGGCATTCTTGCAGGCTTGCCAGAACTGGAAGTACGCGGTGAAATCTATCTGCCGAAGGCTCACTTTGAACACTTGAACCAATTGGCAGATGCAGCGGGGGAGAAACCCTTTGCTAATCCGCGTAATGCAGCTGCTGGCTCTCTAAGACAAAAAGATCCTGCAATCACCGCAGGTCGTGAGCTAGCATCGTTTATCTATGCTCCTGCTGACAAAACTCACGAAGATTTGCCTTCAAGCCAACATGCCTTTTTGGACGCACTCCGCCAGGCAGGCTTTCACGTAAATCCTGATGTTGAGGTCATTTCAAGTAGAGCCGAAGTTCATGACTTTTGTCAGGCAGCACTTAAAAGACGTCATGATCTGCCCTATGAGATTGACGGTGTAGTAGTAAAGGTCGACAGCTTTGAACTACAGGAAGCCTTGGGCTACACAGCGAAAGCGCCACGCTGGGCGATTGCCTTCAAGTTTCCCCCTGAAGAAAAAACAACGATCTTACGCGAAATTCGTATTCAGGTGGGGCGTACAGGCAGCCTTACCCCCGTGGCAGAATTCGATCCCGTGCTTGTTGCAGGTTCGACTATTGCGCGTGCGACCCTGCACAATGAAGATGAGATTGCCCGCAAAGGAATCCTTGTAGGTGATACCGTCATTGTGCGTAAAGCAGGGGACGTTATCCCAGAGGTTGTGGGACCTATTGAGCAGCTGCGCGATGGCACAGAGACAGCCTTCATCATGCCAACGCACTGTCCTTCCTGCGGATCAGAAGTTCAGCGCAGCCCTGGAGAGGTCGCCTTGCGCTGTGAAAATATTAATTGTGCGGCGCAGGCTGTTGAACGCCTGCTTCATTGGGTCAGCAGGGGTGCGGCAGACATTGAAGGTTTGGGCACAGAAACCATTAATGCACTGATTGCAGCAGGACTACTAAGCAACGTTGCAGACTTCTACACTTTGAGTTTTGAGCAGCTGCGCGACCTGCCTTTGGGGCGTAAAAAACTTGACGGCAGTGAAACAGTCTTTGGTGAAGTCATGGCAGCAAAGGTACTTGCACATATTGAAGCTTCAAAGCAGCGACCCTTTGCGCGCCTGCTGTTTGGGCTAGGCATTCGTCACGTTGGTGCAACAGTGTCTGAACTCTTGATCGAGCGCTTTACAACACTTGAAGCCTTGATAGCAGCAAGCGAAGAAGATCTTTCCCATATTGATGGAATTGGTCCACAAATTGCAGCTTCTGCACACAGCTTTTTTGCCCTACCACAAAATCAAGAAGTCTTGCAAAGGCTTATTGCAGCAGGACTTAATTTTAAAATCGACAGGGTGAGCCCAGATGATCAGATCCCGCAGACCCTTGCAGGACTGACCTTTGTGCTGACAGGAGCCCTTTCAGGATTAAACCGCACAGAGGCAGCAGCGCAGCTCAAGGTACGCGGGGCAAAAGTCACGGGAAGTGTCTCGAAGAAAACAAGCTATGTTGTCGCTGGTGCTGACGCAGGTTCAAAATACGACAAGGCAATCAGCCTAGGAGTTCCCGTGCTTGACGAGGCAGCCTTGCAACATATTATAGAGACAGGTAACCTCCCCGCCGCGGATTCTGATGGAACCCTTGGTACGGTTCCTGGTGCAGTCTCCAGTGCAGCTACAAGCACAACCTTCGATATGACCCCAGGCCAACCTTCAAACGAAAGCCTTTTCTAGTGGGACGTCGTTCTGCACGCGAAACAGCAAAGGCCGCCCAGCGCAGTAGGCCCCAGCCACGCAAAAGGGTAGCGCAAGTGCGCCCCTGGGGTTGGGAGGACGTTGCATGGGTTGGCATTGCGCTGTTCATCTTCAAAGTACTCATGGTGCTTATTGTAGGAAATCGTTTCACAGCACTTATGCCTGACGAAGGCATCATTGGCGTTCGCGTGATACTGCTGATTGTCTTTCACCTTGCCCTTTTGATGATTCTTGCCTACCGCGCCCATTGCAGACACCTTAGTTTTTCAGAGGCATATCGTCTGCGCAAACTCAGTCCCGAAGAACTTGAAAGACAGCAAATTCCTCTCTGGAACGGAAAGAAAAATAAAGTGGCAGAGGGCGTTCAGGACCACGCTCAACAAAGCACAGAAACCGAACAATTTCTGCCTGCATGGCAGTCTGCTTTACTGGTGCTAGTTTTATTCCTAGGACTGCGCATCTTTGTAATGGTCTATACCTATGTGACTAGCGAGCTCGGCTGGGTTACTTCTCCTGCTGAAAGCTTGACCAACCTTTTCAGTCCCACCCTTTTTGGCCTGGTGGCAGCAGTTATGGTTATTGTTTTACTGGCACCCTTCATAGAGGAATTAGTATTTCGCGTTATCATGTTTGGCACCTTTGCCAGAAAGATGTCGATTGCACTAGCGGTGATACTGCAAGGTCTTATTTTTAGCCTTTCTCACCTCTCTGTATGGGCAGCAGTACCTAACTTTTTACTGGCACTTGCCTGTGTGTATCTAATCCAAAGGTGCAGAACAGCTATTCCGGCAATTTTACTGCACGTTTTGTATAATGCTGCGGTGGTTGCTGCTGCATTCTACTTAGCCATGACCCACTAACGCACTCCTACACGGCTCCTTGGGCACGCATGGCGTTTGCCACTTTCATGAACCCTGCTATGTTTGCCCCGCGGACAATGTTTCCCGGTGATCCGCAGGCAATAGATGCCTCTTTTGTGCTGATGTAGATGTTTTGCATGATTGCCTGCAGTTCTTGGTCGACCCTGTCGTAGTCCCATGAATAGCGTAGTGAGTTCTGGCTCATCTCAAGCCCGCTTACGGCAACTCCACCAGCATTGGCAGCCTTGCCCGGAGCAAAGAGTATACCTGCCTCTTCAAAAAGAGTAATTGCCTCTGGGGTGCAAGGCATGTTTGCCCCTTCGCCTACCAGGATGCAACCATTTTTTGCGAGCTCTTTTGCGGCCTGAGCGTCTAGTTCATTTTGTGTTGCGCAGGGCAGTGCGATATCGCAGGGAATATTCCAGATGTCAGCTGCGCCCGCATGGTACTGTGCTGACTTTCGGTGCACGACATATTCAGAGATGCGGGCGCGCTCGACTTCTTTAAGCTGTTGCACTAGTTCAAGATCAACACCATTTGCATCGAATATGTAACCGCTAGAATCTGAAAGCGCAACGACCTTTGCGCCCACTGCACTAACCTTTTCTGCAGCGTAGAGCGCAACGTTACCTGACCCAGAGATTACTACGGTCATCCCTTCAAGGCTTCTGCCATTGCAGTTCAGCATCTCTTCGACAAAGTAGCACAGGCCATAACCTGTTGCTTGCTTGCGCACTAAAGATCCACCATAGTTCAGACCCTTTCCGGTGATGACACCGGTGAATTCACCGCGAATACGCTTGTATTGCCCAAACATGTAGCCAATTTCACGTTCGCCTACACCGATGTCTCCTGCGGGGATGTCGGTATTTGGTCCGATATGATGGGAAAGCTCTGTCATAAAGCTCTGACAGAAGCGCATGATTTCTGCCTCTGATTTCCCCTTAGGATCAAAGTCAGCACCACCTTTAGCGCCTCCCAGGGGCAGTCCCGTAAGTGAATTTTTGAAAATCTGCTCAAAGCCTAAGAACTTAACAATACCCTCGTTTACCGAAGGGTGAAAGCGCAAGCCTCCCTTGTAGGGTCCTAGCGCACCATTGAACTGGACACGGTACCCGCGATTAACATAGACACGACCATTATCTGCGATCCAGGGCACGCGAAACTTGATGAGACGTTCAGGTTCGACAATACTTTCGACAATTCCTAGTCGAATGAGTTCCGGATGACAGTGAATAATACTGTCCAATGATTCAAGAACTTCAAGTACTGCCTGGTGAAACTCGAGCTCGCCTCGGTTGCGCACAGTTAGGCGACCCATCAACTTGTTTAAATAATTACTTTGTAGTTTTCCGAACTGTAAATTTGGTTGTGCATTTTGCTGTGTCATAAAGATTCCTTTTCGCCGATTCTGGCGGTGCGCACGTTTAGTATAGTTCAAATTGATAGAATGCTGACAGGTGACATCGCCAGATGGTACTTCCCCAGATTTTATCAGGTGGTGCCCCCAGCTGGATTCGAACCAGCGGTCTTCT
>Ga0123355_10022245_pt1 | contig 10162 bp, 5 predicted proteins | sample TergutEmb28metaG_3_FD_89872 | JGI IMG/M metagenome (GOLD analysis project Ga0123355, IMG submission 89872) | Embiratermes neotenicus P1 segment gut microbial communities from Petit-Saut dam, French Guiana - Emb289 P1 | ecosystem: Host-associated > Arthropoda: Insects > Digestive system > Gut ... | reverse complement strand
CTTATTTTTGTTTCTTTTTTCTTCATTCTCATTTTTCTCCCTTTACTCCTACACCCAACTTCATTTTTTTTTTTTTTTTTTGCTGCTCAGTATTAGTGTGCCTTTTCCCACAGCCCCTGCAGATTTATTTCTAAATTAGTTACAACTCTCCTGCAATTTTATGTAATGTAAGAACATAACATGTTTCCTGGGAGTTGGCATAAGGTATATTTTATACTTCAGATATCACCTCTATGCAAATAAGACTGTATGTAAAGAAATCCATGTGCGATGGACCAGAATATCACTCATTTTCCTCTAACAAACTGTTGTGTCTTAGTGACTGATGACTCACTTCTCCTGGCTGTGTAACCAAATACACAGTATGCAGTAATGAAGGACCAAAAATATAAAAATACATCCAGGTGAGACCAAAATATGTAATATCATACTTGGAAACTCAGGGTGTATTGATTATAGCTGTAATACATAGGCTTTTTGCCTGTGTACATTACAGCAAGAATTGCCTGACCCTTTGTTACTGTGTTTGAAGCACAATTTACTTTGCACTTTTGCTCACTTTGAGTGAAGCTTGTTTTGCCTTGCATTCTAATGATGTCACCAACCTAGGTATAGAATCTTCTAGGAAGAAGTGTGGCTGACTTGAAAATCCTCAACACATAATCTGACAATCACATATGCTATTGCATGCTAAGTCTTAAGCTAGGTGGTATGTGTGAAATGGCATTAACATGATGTGTTGGAGGTGGAATGTGTAACTTGAAAAGTATTTTGATGAACATGGACCTGCATAAGTCTTGTGTTCAATCCACATTAAGCATGATGGTGCTGTCATTTGTTGCTCTTGGGTGCCTTGCCTCTGTCAGTTACTGCAGTACTTGTGCCTTTCACCACCACCTTGTTGCAGGGTGGCAGTATCTGTTCCTTTTCATACAGTGGCTATATCTTACATTTTTGAGTAGTCAGGTATTCAAATCCCTTATGTTTAGTGTGTAATGTCTGTTTTATGCCTTTGCTACTGATGCTTTAAGTGTGTAAAAGCTGTTTCACTAACACTAGATTTACTACGCACACTGTCCAGTTAACAGTTATTAAATTAAAAATTTACGGCCACTAAATCATACACAAAATATAAATAGAAGTTGTGGGGTCATACAGTTGCTGTCCAGGTAGCACATTCTGGTTCTTTGCCACCTTTTACACCTTGAAGTGAATCTGATTGTGGTTTAACTTGCTTAATCTTTCCCAGAATTTAAAATGAATTTCTAGGGGAGTGTTGAAAATGGTCAGCTTCCTGTTAATACCAAAAATGTCACAGTATTTTGGAATTTAGAAATAACTACACCAACAAAACTTACCTTTGGCATACAAGAACAATGGAGGTTGTCCTTTGCCACCAACTTTTTCTTTGCACTACAGCACGACCACTACAACAGATGTACAACCCAGAAAATCAGAACCCAAAATGATGTGAAGAAACAAAAAGTGCAGATGAAGTAGGAAGTGTCTGTGTGAAATAACCCAGTTAAGCTCAGTTGAGTCAGAGTTTCAACATCAAATAGATTAATCCAGAGTAAAGGACAAATGCTTTATAAATTACTGGACAAAACTTCTGTGGCAGGAAAATATGTATATGTGTGGTTGAAAGTTACAAGTAATTGTGTCGGATGTTCTGTATGCAAGGCCTTAGGTAAAATTGGACCAATGACAAATCATGGACTGAAATTAGAAGTGTGAGAGTAGACAGATGGGTCAGTTAATAATATGGTGCTTCAGAAGAAAAACAGCAACATCCAGTCAGGAAAACAGAATTCTTAAAGCAACTACCAGAACATATTCACTTGGCACTGCAAGTACCATTGTAATATGGAGGTAGCTCTGAGTGGAGTAGCACGTGGTATTTATGTCGTGCACCATGTGAAAACATTTTTTGTCTTGTATTCTGGGACAAGATATGGACATATGCTTATTTTTCAGTGTATTTACTTCGGACTAAGTTCTTTATCAGCATGTAGTAGAATCTCATTGATTGTTTTATGATATTTATGTTTTGCACAAGAAATTATCATCACAAGTATGAATCAGAGACTGGTATGTCCAGCTCCAATCACTTCTGATTTTCTTTGCCTGTCCCACTGGAATATTCTAAATGAAATTTGAAAAGTAGTTTTGATAGAGCATATGTCCCGTAGTAAATCCATCACACAGAATGATAACCACATACTCTTTTCACATGCAAAGTGCTGTATTCAAACTGTTCGCTGTCTCAGTCTTAAAATTCAGCACATTTGACAACCAGTCACCTTAAGTTGAGGGTAGACAACTGTTAGAATTCTCTGTATATTAGATATAACTTAAGAAAATTACCATTATCGCACATAATTGCACAGCAGTGAATCTCTGTTGCAAACTGTTAGACAATCAACAATACCAATAGTACCATTTGAGAAATGATGTTTTCAGGTTTAGGGGGAACTTTCCTTCTGAAAGAGGGGAAAGCCAAGCACCATGTAATGCCAGAGTTTTCAGTGTCACCTGTTAGTACTGATGAAGAAGTGGAAAAATGGCTTCACTTTTACAACATGTCTGCACCTCTCATTGCTGTTGGAACACTAGCATCTGCTGATCCTGTAAGTTGAAACACAAATTATCATTTTTAGGATTTGATGGTTTTGTTGAAACTGAAGTTTTCAGTTTCAGTCTTTGTAGATGGGCATGTTGAAAACCATAATTTCTATTTCATTTGGTGGTGACAGATCACACAGTTTTAAATCATCTTATATTTGTTTAACCATAACCATGTGGGTGCAGATGTGGCCCACCTAGCACATCAACATTATAGGCAGTTTGAGAGGGGAAGTTTGTCTCCAAATAATATATACAGACCCTTTCTGACACAGTGACCTTAGACACAGTGACTCTTCAAAACAATACTACCACTGATTCAGTGTCTCGCTTTTTAATGTGTACATGTTTTCTTTATCATACATAGAATTATTTAAGAAAGTTATTAGTTTATATGCAGGGAAGTTTTCAGCTGATAACAGAAATTCTGGACAGTGACATAGCTGCAGCACAGTGAATTTCTGTAGATGGCTTTTAGTGCCCAGAAAGCACTCTAGTGTAACATATTGTATTTCCTCCTTGTAAAGTATAAATTATGCATGTTTCATCTATGAAAAGAAGGCAACATGAAAAATGCATATTCAAAAGACAGTAGCCAAGGTTGTGGACACATACATACAGATTTATTTCCTATTCATAAATGAGCAGTTAATCACTAATATGAAACTTGCCCTCACCAAAATAATAAATAGATCAGTAATTATTTTATGTAAAATAAATAAGATAAAGATCAGTCATGTTGTATGCCTCTCCTGCCTGGGAGTTCACGGCAAACACTTGCCTGTTGAAAATGCAGAGCATGCAGGACACCACTATCTACACCACTGGAAATTTTGCAGGTGCACTTCAATCCACAATATGCAGGTGGCATTAAAAATTCTTTACATTTTTTATTACAGAACTAAATTATGTTGTTGGACAAGTTTGTGGTCAGACATGACAATTCAAGTGACTTTCATTCCAAATTGGTTAGGGCATAACATTCTGTATATAGTGTAATATGTGTGTCACACGTACTTCATTATGCTCCTGGACACTCCAGAAGTGCAACAAAATTTTACGTGTGTTTATATGCAGAAAAATACCCACACTTCCAACAGGAACAGACCTTTGTATAACACAGCAAACAGCTTTATGAAAAGCTACATATGCCATGAGCCTATATCAGGGTTCAGCACCATGGATGGTGAAAGGGTGGCAACATGCTGCTGCTCTGAACTCCATATTACACATTTTGACCCTGAAGATGTGGCAGTATATTCCTCCAGAATGTTGGCAACACATCCAACTTCCACAGAGGACCAAAAAGAAACATGATCAACATTATCTTGCATGTTATGGTCCTCATTCAGAGCACGAGTTAATGGTTCACTCTGTTATAAAACCAATGGCAAGATGTTTGTTCTGTATAATTGTGTACCTCTATAGGTATTTGTTTTAGAATATAGATCAAGTAATAAAAATTATCATAATTTACTTTCAGACTTAAATATGCGACCACATTCTACAACTATACAAAACAACTGATTGCAAAATATAATGATTTAGAGGCAGTGTGCATTAGATCTTTGAAGTTTTGATTAAAAAATATTCTATAATTTAGTTTCATCGTAAAGCTCTTTTCTGTTCTTCCAGGGTTTAGATCTGAGGCTTCAGCACTTTCATAGTTTCAGTCATCATGGTGAAGGTGGACATTACCACATTGATACCGAACCTGACAGTGTTGAATATGTGGGATATTTTGCTGTGGCTGAGTATGTATACCGTATAGACCAGCCTACAGATACACATCTTATTGGAAGAGATTAAACCTGTCTTCTGCACTATCAGTAAACACCATATACAAAGAGTCCTATATAAAATTCAACCCAATACTCTATACCTTTTTTTGTTTTTATTTTATGTCTGATGCCAAAAATCAGATACACAAGAGTAAATGTTTAGTTACAGCAGATGCTGGAAATGTCTCCCTCTTTCTAGAAGACAAGCGCAGTCATTTTTTTTTGCTTCTTGTATTATTGCTGTAGACTCTTTAACAAATTCACACAGAAGTTGGGGGTAGTGTGAGGTGTGGAGATTGTGTGGCCATAGACCGAAACTGACAGTGTAGTTGTGGAGAAAGTCCTGCAAGAAAGGTGTTGTGTCCACAGTATGGACAATTGCTCCATCTTGCTGAAATGAACAATCTTGTTCATTTTCTTCCAGCAGAGTCTGAGATTTTGATAATTTTATGCAGTAACTGCCTGCTCAAAGAACAGTGGTCACACATTTAATTTTCTAGACACCATGCATCCAACACCTATCTTCGATAAATGGATTTTCATTTGGTGCATGTGGGTCTTACCACTCCTTATCAACACAAGGGTACTATGCTTCATCCATAAAAATCAATTTTTCTAGCACATGAACTTCTCACACACAACCATGAAACTAATGGCAGTACTGAATTCTTGCAGCTGTGTCACAGGCTTAAGGCTGATGCACTGATTTGAATCAAAATTGCTGTAATTTTAGCTGTTTGGTTACTCAATGACAAATTGTCACACCCCAGTTTTTCTTGAAATTCTTCTCAAAAATTTGCATGGCCATCAGGTTAGCCTCTTTTCAGAAATGCCTACCATAATGTGTTAAAACTGTCACAGGCCTAACATGTTTCCCATCACAATACTGTGTTTTCATAAATTTTTCTGCTAGTCTGACCATTGTTGACTTATTTGGAATGTCTTTATTAAAATGCACTTGCTGAAATCCTTCACAACTGCAGCAAAGTATTTAGTTGCAAAATAATGTTCAACCATGAACACATGTTCTTTTTAAAAAAGAAAAATATTTTAAATTAAAGAATTACTGCACAACAGGTAGCTAAACAAAATAAGGATTGTGTTGAATGACTCAGCAAATGTTGGAACAGACCATTACTGTATGGTGAGGGGGGCAACTTGTTATATGTTTGTTTTATTATTTGCACATGTCTTCTCTTTGTATTGCATATTTTATGGGGCCCTGTATAACAGAACCTATTGGGAGAAAGGGTTTTGTGTATATTGATAAAGAAAATATGAAAGTATAATGTAAATATGTTGCAAGTACCTTACCTAATAAGATATGTGTGCTTGCCAAGAGTGCAGAAACTTCCCTAATTCAGTTCTCAACAGCATAATAAGTTCTTTTCACATAAGAGAATATCCATACATATCCATATTTGGATAGTGGTGAAGGGAGAAAATATATAGGGTTTGTAATCAACATTTATGAAAATTGTGATTTCATATATATTTTTACAACTATGCTAATGGTGTTATTGTTGTATGGTTCATCATTGATGAAAAAGGTTGGGAAAAATAAAGATTTTGTTTCGATATTTTATTGCAGTTTTTGGATAGATCCTAAAATTGGAGGTAGCATGCTCCTCCAAATTGTTGGTAAAAACTTGCCAGTTGATATGACATTACATCCCAGATGTCTTGAATCTTCATGACCAACACTGTGAGAACCTAAATCTCACATCGGCCAATTAGCTTTGTCAAGTCTTTTTGCATGTACCAACTTGAGAACTGTAAACATAGATTGTAATTAATGAATTTAATATGTTCCATATCTGTGAATTAAAGGAATATTTAAATCTATGTAGTATACCAGCGTGCATTTGTTGGTATACTACATAGATTTTAAATTTCTAATTAAATTTGATGGTAGGGCATTCTACTAACATTTTTTTACACATACCACATTGGATGTTACAGGGACTGTAGTTTGTGACAAGTGTTGTTCCTGTGGAGTGTTAGGGTACCATTACCACATAACTGCAGACTGAGAGCATTTTCCCTACACATCATGACTTGCGAAGAAAGAGGAGGATGAAGTAGTAGTAGTGTCGTGCTAAACACAGGAATGGAATATCCATAGATGTGGAAGGTACAGTAAGATGATGTGGCATGTGAACAGCATGCTACAGGGGCCAATTAAGAAAATAAAATCAATGAATAACAAATGTCAATACTTGACGCACAGAAGATAGTAATATGCATGGATGGAAGACTCCAAAGCCTCCCATGCATCTTCCATGTTACTAGGACCAACCAACATGGAAAAGAAAACGCTGAGTTCACGTAAAACCCTACATACGGTAGTGTCACAACTCTGAGGATTGTAAGACACACTGTTATAATAACCTCAAACCTTACTTATACATTTATCAAAATCATCACTGCTGTGTAATCATTAAGGCAACAGGTGCACATTTGCATGTAATGTGCTACAAGCTTAAGTGCCTTAAAAAGTACAGAAGTCAAGCAATGTAAAGGTTGCTACACTGGACCAGCCAAAGATGACTGAATACAACACTCTCATTATTCCCTGTGGGAGTGTCCAGTCATGTGCAAGTTTCTGTTTCTGTGTCAAATTTTGTGATTTAAATTTTATATTTGATTTCTTTACTGTATGTCCATGCCAGAAATTAGCTTTATATGGGTACTCTGGGTAAATTAACTAAAATGCATTGGTGGATTGGCTTCACTATGCCTATGAAGTCACATCAACCCTTGCTTTCAGTCACAGGTTGCATTCCTTTACCCATAATGTGCCATTTGTGAGTGTGAAATATTGTCCACTCTACTCTCATTAGCTATGCTATACTGCCATCATAGAATACATTGCCGTAGGTCACCACTATGAAGTGAGAGTTCTGAGTTGCCAGTAGAGCCCTGTTTGTTGGGTGGCATTTCCATGTTTTATGGTGTACCTACTGGCATCAGTATACTTCTCCAAAATCATTTACCATTCTTAGACCCTCCACATTACAGAGTATTATTAGAATTCCACATAGTGTTCAAATGCTACACAGAGTACATTATATGCATTATAACTTACCAACTCCGTGGACCATAGTCCTTTTTGAGAAGTTAACAGGTCCTCAACTTGTCAAAAAATTCCCAGAATTTTATAGAACTGAAGGTTCATTACTGCATTCACAATAGCCTGCCATCTGTCCCTTTCCTGAGCCTGTTCAATCCAGCCCATTCTGTCCCTCATCCCACTAATGGAAGTTCTATTTGAATCATTAATTTAATTATGAGTTGTTTTTGAACATTAGAAATTCCTCAACGGAAGAAGAGGATAATGATTTAAATGGAGCATTTTCACTTGACTTGTGGGTTTGCATGGCAAATTGTTGGGTATTTTGATGCCAGCATAGTGTGTACGTTGCTGAAAACTAGAGGGGTTCACAATTGGTCTAAGAAGGTGGCATGTATTACGTGTATTAATACTATGTATTGCTGAATTTGATTTTTTTTTTTTTTTTAACGCTTAAATTTATTGAAAATACCCATTTGCACAGAATAGGTAAAATAGCATACTCTTGTACTGTACGTGAATTTGTAGGTTGTGTTACTACCATAATTCTACCAGTTTTTTTTTTATTGTAGAGTGAATATCTTTTTACTCAAAGACGAATTGCGCGTCTGTCGTATGCATGGCGTCAATCGGGGTACAGTGTTAAACGGAACATGTGCAATGCTGGCCAATGTCGTATTGTATGTATTATGTATGCTCTGTGCCATGGATCCCATAATATTATCGTTACGCTAGAAAGAGCGTCTTTATTTGGCAGTATTAATGAAAGGCTAATTGTAAACAGTTAATGGAAACATACAGGTGGTTTCGCGTTTTTACGTTATAAGGACTTCAATACGACTTGTTCTGATGAAGGCCGCCTTTTGGATCTTTATACCATGTAATAGATTCGGTATCATACTACATTGAGTCGAAACCTAAAAAGACTAGCATCGATTGAACAACACCCGCCGTAAGAACCTGAAAACTGTAACGAATGTTCTAGTTATGTTTTTTAGCCGTTTCCAATAAACTACAATACTGAGATAAATTCATATTAACGACGGATTGCATCTTGTGTGTAGTGCAAGATAACTAGAATGCGCAGCAAATAAAAGCATATACAACAGAAAGAAGTGGCATATGTACGTAATTAATACGCCCATTGCCACTCAACATTCTTAACTATAGTAAATGAGACCGGTATCTGACCGACACATTTTTAATTTTGTCCTGTATCTGTGTCGGGAATTGTAGGCACGGATCGCAACTAGTGTTAAGCGTTCGCACGCGTGCGTCCTTAACAACATTCCAGCACATGTTGAGGAGTGTCGTTAGAAAGTGTCGCTCAACGTAGGCAGGTTGTCGTTGCTGTAGTCATTTGGGTAGCGGTCTTTGGGCGTATGCTGAGCTGCGTTTGACCAAAGTAGTGTAGCTAGTATACTGTCTTTGTTTCACGCATTTGAAGTACACTTTTCGATTGCAGGTTTGGAAGAAAAAGAATATAAACGTAACGTTAAAATGGTGTCCGGCGGTATGACGTGTGTCAAATACTTGCTGTTTGTGTTTAACCTTTTATTTGCAGTAAGTATGTGAAAGTATGTCATATATTTTACAGATTGAACTAATTTAATATGATTTAGAAAACGTTGACAGTGTTTTTGATTATGTATCTTATCCTTATATTTCAGATATCTGGCATTGCTATTCTTACAGTTGGTGCGCTTGTTCAGGATTTCTACTCAAATTACACGGATTTTCTTCATGGAAATTTTTATATCGGACCAGTTTTGCTCATTATTTTGGGGGCTATTGTCTTCGTGGTTGCATTTTTTGGATGCTGTGGTGCTGTTAAAGAAAACATCTGCATGATCATGACAGTAAGTTGGTTGGCCTTTGTGTATTTTTTAATTTAGATGACATATTTTAGTTTATTTTTAAATAGTACCAGCCTTGTAAATGATTCAGCCAGGTTTTTCAGAGCAATGACATGAAGAACTGAGGTAGGGTAGGTGTCATTTTATTTGCAGTAAATGAGGCATGAATGCAGTCTCACTTTTCTGTACTCAAACACTTTGTTCAGCCCCTTACACAATTGTAGGATGGGGTTGTAGAGAACAGGAAAATAGAAAAGAGGTTTATTTTGCCTAAGCCTAATGCTTTTTCAAGGAACTGTTGCATACTTTACCATCACATTCGATGTTGGCAGCCCCAATTCATTATGTGTTTCATTACATTGACTCAAAATCCATGTCGCCAGACATGATTTAAGATACATGTATTGTGTTTATATGAACATACTCGGTTATAAATGTGCCTTGTGTTATGCAGATGACCATTTTTTTTGTGGTATTGGTGTCAGTTTTAGACACCTTGTAGTGTAGGTGTGAAGTAATATTTTGACTGATACCATCAATGATGTTGGTAGGTGCATGGACAGAGAGGCAGATGGTTTTTATAAAGTCTGACTTTCTTTGGACACATTACTTGATCCACTTCATGGATCCAGGATATAATTATTTTAGAGTCAGTGTGAGGTTTAGCTGTTTTGGCCAGTACATGCACTACTCAAAAAGTTTCATTTTCATTTCATTTCATTTATTTTAGCATCTGAATCGTTACAAATTGTAACATTAGACTAGTCAAGAAAATATGCACTAAAATACTACGGATAAATTGATAGTTATTACAATTTTCTCATCTT
>Ga0123355_10022244_pt1 | contig 10162 bp, 4 predicted proteins | sample TergutEmb28metaG_3_FD_89872 | JGI IMG/M metagenome (GOLD analysis project Ga0123355, IMG submission 89872) | Embiratermes neotenicus P1 segment gut microbial communities from Petit-Saut dam, French Guiana - Emb289 P1 | ecosystem: Host-associated > Arthropoda: Insects > Digestive system > Gut ... | reverse complement strand
TGGCGGACGCTTGTGAGTGCGGTAATGAACCTTCGGGTTCCGTGAAATGCGGGGAATTTCTTGACTAGCTGAAAACCAGTTAGCTTCTCAAGAAGGACTCTGCACCATGGAGTAAGTAAGTAATCATGGAAAGTATTGAGATAAAATACTGCGAATGTCTTACGCATGAAGCCTTCTGGTCTTAAAATACTCCGCAGTCTGAAAATGTTGCTTTACAGATGAAGACAAGACACAGACATAAGTAATTATACTAGTTCAAACTCGTGTTCTTGTACTTCTAGAGTGTGCCTAAGAGTAAGAGGAAATAAAAGTCTGGACATAAACTTGACAGCCAGTAATTAAACGCATTTTTTAATTTAATGCATTAGAAATATTTTGGATAATTAACATCACTTGTACATACAAAATATATACTGGTTCACACACTTTATTTGTAAAACTGGTGGCAATTTTCATAAACAGCCACTGTGGCATGATTTCGTGAAACAGAAAATGTAAATATTGCCTACATTGTTAAAAGAAAATAACATATTTAGAGCTTGGGAGTAAATCTCTGAAGGAGATGAGAGACCAAGTTTATGTTCCGGTCGTTTAACAACGTGGCCTCGTCTACTCTCTAGACAGGAGGAAGAAGGATCTGCAGGGCACAGACAGGAGGCTGAATGGTCTGCATGGCACAGACAAGAGGGTGAATGGTCTGCATGGCACAGACAAGAGGCTGAATGGTCTGCATGGCACAGACAGGAGGCTGAATGGTCTGCATGGCTCTTCAGAAACTTCTAAGAAAAATAAAACATCGAATGTCTTTTCCGGCCTGTGTCCAAACTCTGTGCTGCCAGTTCGTTGCCCTTTACTTTATGTCCTGAGTGACGAGGCTTCCTGGGATTAGAATTGATGCAGTATTAACAATTTACAATAATTAAAATTTTTCAATGACAATTTTTTAAAATATTACATTTGTGCCGAAGGCAATGCCCTAAACAAACGGGGAGAAATGTTTACTTTCTATACATAAGCTCTGCTTATTCTCTGTTAAATCAGATAAAAATAGGATTAGGCTACTTTATCTTCAGAAAAGTACAGTACAGTAATAGAATCGCAATCCAGATATAGGCCATCTACAATTTAAGATGACTTCCTCAATTAAGACATTCGCTGAATTTCACTGCATTTAATCACATTACTGCCTGAAGAGAAAGCAACGAAACCGTATCTTACAGTAGGCTCGCGCTCTAACATCTTGGTAAGTGTGTCTGTATGTGTTTAAAAAGTTTTATGCTCCACTATTTGAAACATCCCCTCGGTACAGTAAAACTTTTCTCATCAGGACGTCATTAATATCTTCTTGTCACTTTTCGTCTCCTCTATACATAAACAATCTGAAGGCAATAACATAGCCAACGCCTCGCCCCTCTCTTTTTTACCCTCACCAAGAACGAAAGTTTCTGTTTTGTTTCTAAACTGCTCTCTTCAGAAGCACGCATTTCTTGCTTAATTACACGCATAACCTGGTTCCAATTCAAAATTCTGACAAGAGGCGGGCAGACAAATACTTCAAAGACCAACATGCTTTGTACAGCCATTTAGATAACCATTAAAGGAAAAACTTGAAAATTGTTACATGAATATAGAATGCTTCCCACAATAAATTGAAAATCGCTACATGTAGACACTTGACAACGGGAGAAAACAAGTGACAAAGCGAGCTATTTTAGACCCACACATACAAATAATGAAATAAAGTGAAATGCCAACTTGATGTAACTAGGTAATTTTATTGATGTATTCTTAGCTCGACATGTTTCGGGTACATACGACCATCAACAGGAGCATTAGATATTGAGTTCGAGCATATGGTTTTCTGCACCGAGTTTTTGGATGGGTGGTGGTCTTGAGAGCCGCTGCGTAGGTCGTGTATACGATGCGTATGGTGCAGAAAATCATATGCTACAACTCAACATCTAATGCTCCTGTTGATGGTCGTATGTACCCGAAACATGTCGAGCTAAGAATACATCAATAAAATTACCTAGTTGCATCAAGTTGGTATTTCACTTCATTTAATGAGGAAGATGCACGGTCAAACAATCCTCAACATACAAACCAGTTTTTAAAGCTACAAAATTATGTGAAATGTTATTAATATTATTTTAAAGATGTCATAAAACGTTATGAAATATACTTACGTACTAAATATTGATGAGTCAGATTTTTTGTAAAACACACAGACAATTACTGAAGTGAGTAATAACATTAAATATCACGTAGATAAAAATTATTATTATTTTATTGGTGTTCAGAAAACGCGTGAAGGAAACAGCCAGCAATTTGTGTCAGGTACTGTAGTGTACGTAACTTCCGTATTCCTTTACAAGAAACTGAAACGTCTTCCCTGCCTTAGCTGTGACTGACGTTTCGAACACAGCTATGAGGAAAGTTATTTGAATCTATACAACTAAGGTAAAACGGTTTAAACGTTTAATTATTTATTAGTACGTAAATGTCGCCTTAATTTAATTTGTAAGACAACGCAAAATGGAAAATTAATCAGTTTAGTAGAAAGCGTATAGAAATGTAAATATTATCCGTAAGTTTATAACAAAAAAAAAGATAGAAATTAAGTAAAAATGCAGAAAGGATCTCGCAAATCACTGAAAAAAGAAGAAGTATTTGCAGTAATTTATAACTCTTTGACGCATGGAACTAATTCAAATAACAGCCAGAAGTTCAGCTTATGCTTCAAAGGGAACTTATCTTCACACTATAACAAATATTTCCTCAATGTATACGTAAATGATTGCTGGTATATTCCGAGAATTATATAAAACACATAATGCCTTGTGCAGACACAACGCAGAAGTCCTGATTGTCACAAATGAAGGTCCATAAACTAATCGCAGTTCTTTATGTGGTTAAATGTCAAAATACTATGAAAAGACAAAAGCTGCTAATGCACGTCAATTACCATTATTCATTTTATATTTCAATCTACGTATGAATAAGAAAGTTACTATCGTGCGTGGAATTCAGGTCGTTTACAAATACAGTCTCATTTATGGCTACGAACATTGAATTGTTTAGAGATTCACATCAGTTGCTCTATGGAAATCCTTTTAGTGACGCAATTAATGAATACTGATGGAAAAAACCACGTGGAAGACCTAGACATAGTGAGGCAATAACACTAAAATTACATTAAATGAAGTGATTGGAGGGCATGGAGAAGATTCATTTGGCTTAGGGCAGAAACTAGTAGGGACTGTGGTAGGCATCGTAGTAAAATTCGATATTTTACAAAACACGAGTTTTCTTGACTAGCTAAGGACTTATTATAATAAATGCCGACAAGATGGCACTGTCTGCTAGGGAGGTCAGGATGGCACTGTCTGCTAGGGAGGTCAGGAGGTTCTGCACTATCTGCTAGGGAGGTCAGGATGTTCTTCACTGTCTGCTAAGGAGGTCAGGATGGCACTGTCTGCTAGGGAGGTCAGGATGTTCTGCACTGCCTGCTAGGGAGGCCAGGACGGAACACCTTGACCTCCCTAGCAGACAGACAACATAACTAGCATGACAAATACCTACTGCTGTGTAGTCAGTGGTGAGACACCTGATGATGGACAGTAGATCTGTCCGAAACATGTAAAGTCCTTTATCAAAATAAACTTGAGAAATAGTTTATCTCGTTGGCTTTTATTAAAAGTAAATATCACGATGCACGGTGCTGTGAATGTCACATTAGCTGAGGAAGTTTAAGTTTCTCAAGAATTACTCTGCTGTATGGAGTTAGACAAATTATAGGGTATAATACTCTTCTTCTGAAGTGCCTTTCGCTACATCCTATAGGAAAATAGTGTATAATGTGTATGTGTTAAATGACGAATCAAGCTGAATAATATAGCAGCGTTTTTGCATTGCATTCTTGAAGCCACTGATTCGAACCTCGTTCGGAGCACCCAATTCCTTAACATAAATGTTACCGATTTGGCACATTGCCTCCAGGCATGTTCCGTGAGAGTACCTGCGAGAAGCTTTCTTCTTCTACGTCATTGCCAATTCATCATCTTACGATCCGACGCAGTATGTTATGAGAGGCAGCGTCGTTAAATAAACTCTAAATAAGTAAAGAGGCCTATTATGTAGAGTAGCTAATAAAGAGAAATGAATAAAATGTGTTTCTTTCATGAAAGTCCACAAGTATGATTAGATGTTCAGATACAACTCGTTTATGTGATATGTTTGCTCCCGCTTATCATACGGAGAAGAAACAATGATCAGAACGATGTCATTAAATTTCCGCGAACCTATTATTTGCCTTCTCTTAATTACAAACAGACGTAAAGGGACAAATAAAAAGTTATAAGAAATTATGAGTGATTCATTTAGATCTACCACTTTTTAAAATAATGTAAACTATATAAAATACACACAATATTAGAAGTTTTTTAACTTAGGAAACATTCATAGGAAAGCCTTCTTCACGGGTGGTTATTGGCCTTGCCAGCTCCCTCAAGATGAAGCTTATAGGTAGCTGCTGGATAGTAATAATACTTTTGCTTCTCCTCTTACCTTACCGGCAAACTATTGGCGCAGGAACTGATTTTATTGCTGAGATTTTGGCTGACAAATTGCAGGTATTTTTCTATATTAACAGATCAACACAACAGAAATGAGTACCAGGAGCATTTCCTGTGCGTAAAGGCGCACGGTGCGTAGGGCTGACAACTTTACCACCATTTTGTGCCCTTGTAATGAAATCTGGGAACCGTAACTTCGGTGAAACCTCTGGGCCACTCCAGGCCTGTAAAGGGACTGCTTTACCTTTAACAGATCAACATAATTCGTAACTCAGTACATGTAACCGAGTAAAACAGTGATCTATGTAAGACAAATTCCTCCTGGTATTTGCTGTCACTCCCTAGTAATGAAATGCGCTGATGAAAGAATACAGAGTTGCTTGTTCAAGAAGATATAACCGCCCTAAAATTTATTGTACTAGACTGATATTTGTACACAATTAAGTATAATGAACACGAGGGCTTTAAGGCTAGGGATTCGTAGCCCACTTAAATGCACTTGAAGGGCTGAAACTTGAAATGGACACCTCTCATACACATGCAAGAAGTTTTAAGCCTTGAGCCAACATGCTTGTTAAGAAGAAATGTACCTGTATGATTATCCAGAGACAGAGAACTACAACAAATTATAACCTATATTTTCATGCTGATTATTACTGGTTATTTTTATCTTATAAATACATAAAATCACTTTTAAGAAGCCGTCTTCTGATCGATATTATGTGCTGTTTTTGTCGCTGTGAAACATCCCCATTTAAGTAAAGTTTTATATACATATACAGCTGCAGAACCCACATTCCACAAGGGAAATAGTTAAGTAACGTGGATGGATGACACTTTTGATTATTGGTAAGTACCTTTTGATGTAAATTTGGCATCAGACAGAGGAAAGGTCTTCATTCCTGTCTTATCAGATCACCTGCAGGCGCTTTCGAAACAGAATGTATCACTCACCTTTCTTTGCCAAATTTCAAGAGCCTTGAGTTAGGACTGTGACAGTCTGGTAGATAAAGATTTTCTGCAGAAGCAAATGGAATTTCAGTGAAAGATCTGGCAGGATGTTAAACATTCTCCTTATAAATCCGGACAGTTTTATCTCTTTCTCAAAGGTTATTGAATATGCGAACGCTTTTAACCAAGCTTGATGCGGGTTAAAATCAGACTGTAATTTGTGAGTATGGACCTATGTTAGAGAGAAAACGCTTTTTTTTAAGGTCTCATATACACACAATGTTTATTTTATTTTAGATACTCGTATACAAATAATACTAAGAGAGACAAAACCTCGAATGATGTAGCGAAAAAAAAATGTATTTTACTTATATGCAGGTGATTACATTGCGTGATAAAAATGTTAGGTCAGTGATGTGGAAGGTGGGGTTAGATAAGGTTATTACACGGTGAACAATATTTGTTCATAAGTAATTAACTGTAAGTAACACCATGCTAATGAGATAACAACTTTTGTCTTGTCAAGCAATTTCCCGCCTTTTATGGAAGCCAAAAACAAAACTGACTGTAATAAACGCAAATCAATATTCTGTGAAGCGAACACAAACTACATGTTTGCTGACTTGTGACCTACGCACGCACCCTTCTGGATACTGATTGATTTAACATATAAGATGAAAGTAAATAAATATATAGTGACATTTTGTTCGCTCCAGATTTCAGTGATTTTTATGTAAGTTTTGATAAAAATCAGAGTTAAAATTCCGAAAAGAAATACAGGGTTATTGAAAATGGTTGTCGGGGTTTTAACAATATGTCATATACAATACACTTGAGATAGGAGTATGTGTGTTTTTTATTTAATAGAACAACTCTCCAAGGTTTTGTTACATACCTTACAGGTGCTCTATATATGCACCCTTTGTGATTCTATAAACATCAACACAATAATCGAGTTCGTTCCAAACCGCTAACATGTTTGTAGCATGTCAGCGGTTTGGAATGAACTCGATTATCTTGTTGATGTTTGTAGAATCACAACGGGTGCACATATAGAGCACCTGTAAGGTATGTAACAAAACCTTTGAGTATTATTCTAGTAAATATAAAAAATATACTCGTATCTCAAGTGCACTGTGTATGACAAGTTGTTAAAACCCCGACAATCATTTTGAATAACCCTGTATATTTAACTGCTTTTTATAAAACAGTGAAATTACTCTTGGATTAAAAAAAACAACCTTCCTTATACAGTTGGAATATTACAATCTCTTACTTTTGTAGTAACATATTAGACTTTATTTATTTGCCATGAAGCAATATTGTTTCCGCGACGAAGTTAAGACAGATTGTGTTCCTCACCGACATACATCTTAAGAGTAGGTCTACATCACTCATTTTTGACAAGGGGCTTGCTGCTCCTGTGGTGTGACTGGTACAATGAGGAGGTCAGATCAGGAAAGAAAATAGTTTTACCACAACTGCTTACACTATAAGGATGGATACTTATAGGTCTACTAATTGTCAGGCGAATAAATTGATTGACTATTTGAAGAATAAAATAAATGTAAATGTTACAAAAAAAGATCATTCCTCTCTCACAAAAGGTCATTCCTCCCTCACAAAAAGCAAATTAAAAATCACCAGGTTAAAACTCCCCAAAAAATCTACGTTTATTTTGAAAAATACGGTTATTAAAAGTTACAGCGGACGGTACACCCCCACACGAAACCGTAAAAAAATATATAGCAAATATTAATAAAAACAAAAACATGATATATATAGATATATCTTTTCAAACCTGTGCATATAAATTTTTGTTATAGCAATGAAATTTAGTGGCATCTTGACTGCACAGTTGTTACTGTCTGACTAAATGCTGATGGTTACGTTGGTGATGAAAAGAGGGGCGAGAAGACTTCGTAATATCTAGGTTAAGGCAGAAGGAAAAGTGGTAACAGCTACCATTCACGTACAGTATTCAATCGCATGGTAGGTAAACGTAAAGGTAAAGCAGTCCCGTTAGAGGCCCGGAGTGGCCCAGAGTGTTTCAGGAAGTTAAGTTTCCCAGATTTCGTGACAACGACGCAGGATGGTGGTTAGGTTGTCAGCCCTACGCACCGGCCGCCTTTACCCCCTGGAAATACTCCTGGTACTCATTTCTGTTAGGGGATGAGTCGATCCCAGGGCCACAGTGCAATCGGAAGGATTATGTCAACGAAAAATTCCAAAATCACATGGTAGGTTCATGCTGGAATGTTTCATATACTGCAGTATGAGAGCGAAACAGTATATCAGTATATCAACACGTGTTAATTAATTTGTACACTTCGTCAGATATAATTTCTGTTATGATAAGATAAATACGGATAGGTTGAAAGTAACGTGAAGTATACATAACAGAAAACAGACCGCATATAAAAATTCAGGCAATATTAGCTGTATGGGTCTCAGAAGAAAGGATAATTTCACACCAGATATTAAATAAATATAATATGGCTTCTGGATCGAATTCAAGTGGCCTAGAATGGAATCATTTAGTTGTCACTCTTGGGTATGGACACGAAATTTCAGGTTACTTGTAAATACGGCGAAATTATTGTCACTTGAGTGACGATATAATTCTGAGGGTGGATAATGTTGCGTGTATTAGGTTAAATATTTAGAGTTACGTAAGCAATAACATTGCACAAAATATGTCAAGATAGTTTCTTTCGGTATGGAAGTCCGGCGCACATATTTCCTCTTTCATGTGTCTTGTTAATAAAATAAGTCCTTAGGTCTAACAATTCGAAGTACGTTTTGCTGATCGCATCTCAGTAATTAACCAACTTGATGCACAACATTTTTATTTTACAATAAGTTTATTTCATGCCTCTACATGCTTCGAGCACATGTACTCATCATCAGGAGGTCAAAATTGCATTACACAGCCTCTCGTATCATCACACCTATAGGTGTGATGGTACCATCACCACACCTATAGAACAATACTATCAATGCGGTAATTCATCAGAATAGTCACAAGCTCCTGATGATGGATATATTAATGTCCGAAACATGTTGAGCACATAAGAAGTGAAATAAAAAAGCAAGTGACATCAAGTTGGTCTTTTATTTTTCAACTATCACAATGATGCACGGTCCAATAAACATAGGAGGTAATTATTTTCTCGTACAGCGTAGAAGATAAGCCATTTAATTTTTACATAACATTTCACTCTAAAACTGTCTTAGATAATGGAGGTATTTTGATTTAGAAATCACACCACAGTTAAAGAGTGCAAATATGACATCTTTTTCCAGTTTCTCTTAAAAAGAAAAAGGCACTTTGCGTGGATGGTATCAATTTGCACTTTATGACAACTTCCTATTTTATTTTGATTGTGAATTCCAGGTGCAGAAATTCCAACCCTCTTTAGTAGCTGTTAATGTCCTGGTACTTCAGAATATATTTCTGTTTTTAACCTAAAAGTACAATGAAGCAGGATTGTCATAAGTTGTGTGAAAGATGAAAAGGTCATCAACCTCTTCCTCCGAAATTAATAACCTCCCATAAGACGATGCGGTACCAGAATCCACAAAAGAAAACTGTGACTGATTAAAATTTAGATTAATACACTAACATTTATTTCAACTTTCCATAAAGCATATATAAAAATTTTATTTCTTTTGGCTTAAAAAGAAAGTGGTGAGAAACACCATTCTAGGTCCTGTGTGTGTATTTAATAACACGTCGCGAGGGAAACCAAAAATGAGAGAATGGAATAAATTAATGTTGTTTTTTGTGTTAAGGTTATGGTGGCAGTTGAGGATGGTTTTGGTTGCGTAGGAGGAAAAGAGTTTTTAAGTGGGAGAAGGGGTGATATAAATACGGTTTCCGCCACATGAAAAATCGCTGGTGAAAATGACCCTGTGGATCCATAGAAATGTACGGATTTTTTCATGTCACCATCATCATCATCACCATCATTATCATCATTGTTACTCTTACTGTTTGTGCAGCTTCTGCGGTGAACAACAGAGGTGCTCCATAATACAACACAAACAAGTGCGCGCGCGCGCGCGTGCACCCATATATATGGGACATAGCAGGGCTATTTGTATGCTCTAAATGGCCCGTTCGTACATTCAGCGGGAAAAGAAAATCTCACCTCGTATTTGGTATGTTAATTTAATACTCTGGTGGTTTTTCTTTACTTCGGATATATGTAGTTTAAACAGGGAATTAGATACAAAAAGTCACTCAAAACAAAGACGACACCAGAAAGAGCTGATTATTTACAGACAACTGATTTCCTATGGATATCGTTACAGGGTTAATCCACTAGTAAAACCCCAAGCTGTTATTAAAGCTGCATGTATTTAAAAAATTTTCAGAATAAATTTAGTTACTTCCAACCGCCCTTAAGATTATGGATCTGTGTATATTTCAGTGACATAAATAAGTATTGAAGAATTGTAATTTATTCCTTTTTGGGTAATTCCCCGGCGTCTGAGTTCTAATTGCCGAAGTTTCGGAACTCACTATCGGTTCCATCTTCATAGGCAGGTGAATGAATTCACCTGCCTATGAAGATGGAACCGATAGTGAGTTCCGAAACGTCGGCAATTAGAACTCAGACGCCGGGGAATTA
>Ga0123355_10022243_pt1 | contig 10163 bp, 8 predicted proteins | sample TergutEmb28metaG_3_FD_89872 | JGI IMG/M metagenome (GOLD analysis project Ga0123355, IMG submission 89872) | Embiratermes neotenicus P1 segment gut microbial communities from Petit-Saut dam, French Guiana - Emb289 P1 | ecosystem: Host-associated > Arthropoda: Insects > Digestive system > Gut ... | reverse complement strand
AGCGCAGGTAGTCGGGGTAGTGCTGCTCCCATTCCAGCGAGCCTTTGGTGCCGTAGATGCGCACGGCCAGGCCGTTTAGCTTGCCCGCCGCAATTTGACTGCTCCAATATGTGCCTTTTATGCCGCTTTCATATTCCACCAGCGCGTACGCGTTAAAATCCAGCGGGTGGCCGAAGGTATCCGTCGTGGCAAGCAGCCGTTTTATCTTTAGCCCGGTGGCATAATGCACAAGATGCTCGACATGGGTGCCCAGGTCGCCCATGCTGTTGGCGATACCCGCGACTTTGGGGTCCATCCGCCATGTGGACAGCTCCTTTCCGTCGCCGCTTGGGTCAATTTTGTCCAGCAGCCATTCTTGGGCAAACTCGCCGTTTACGGTTAGTATCTCGCCTATTTCTCCGCCGAGTATCATCTCGCGCATCACCTTTACCATCGTGTACCCGGTGTAGGAATATGTGACGGCAAGTATCAGGCCTTTCTCCTTGGAAAGCTTAACAAGCTCCTCGGCTTGCCATACCTCAAAGCACAGCGGTTTTTCGCATACAACATGTATGCCCGCCTCCAGGAACGCCTTGCACACCTCATAATGGATGTGGTTGGGCACGGTAATGGAAACAAAGTCTATGCCGTCTGGGCGGCTGCTTTCGGCTTTGGCCATCTCCTGATAGCTGGCATATACCCGCGCTGGGTCTACGCAGTACTCTTCCCCGGTGGCGGTGTTAAGGTCCCGGCTTGTGCTAAAGCACCCGGCAACCAACTCCGCACGGGTGTCAAAATTAATGGCCTTGCGGTGTACATCGCCAATAAATGCCTTGATATGACCGCCTACCATGCCGTATTTTACTGGTTTTGGCATATGTTTTTCCCCTTCCTATGCTGGGTCTTTCGTATGAAAATTAAGCCGCTTGGGCTGTGCATATTTCTTCCATATGAAGTTTAGCATATCCGCTTATGTACTGTACAGCAAGTCCCCATTTAAACCATAGGATGTGTGTCATGAATGGTGTAAATAACGCAGTTTCGATAACTTCGTCACAACAGCAACAAAGTTATGATAAAATGGCTTTACTAGCTGAATAACCAAAAGCAGAGGGCGCACTTATGTACCACAGAGTGTGGTACGTGCGTATAATTTAATTTAAGGGGCTTATAGCAAATGAAACAGTTAATCATTGTTGCCGATATGGAAGGCGCATCTGGAATTTTTGAAAACAATCGCTCGTGGAATTGGAACGGTGAAGATGATTGGAGAGAGCATGGACGCGAGTGCATTACATCAGATGCACTCGCGGTTGTCAATGCCGCCATTGACTTCGGAATTGACGATATTATGCTATACGATGGACATTTTGCAGGAAATCCAGAGTCCAATATTATCTTGGAAAAGTTGCCACCTATCGTGCGCGTGTTTGATGTGCCTAATAGATGTTTCGACTGGAGGCGTATCCGTGGGCAAGCGGAACAAGCTCCGTTTGGACTTATTACTTTCGGGCAACACGCCCGCAACGGTGAAGAAAATGCGTATTTTGACCACACAATCCAATCTCCTCCGATTAAAAATTTGCATTGGAACGGTAAACACATCGCAGAAATAGGCTCGGCTGTTTTGAGTTTTCATAACGTGCCTTATCTTGCTAACATCGGTTGTGCAGCATCCATGCGGGAAGCATTGGAATTGTCCGATAAAATCGTTACCATCCCTGTGAAGGATATGGCAAGAGGTTGGGAGCCTTCACCACAGGAAACATACCCCATTATATATGAAGGCGTGTTGAAAGCCCTTCAAAATGCCACAAAAGCAACCGGCATTCCACTCGATGACGGCCTGCATAGCTTTTCTATGGAACTGTGCGATGGATATATTTTTGATACCACCACTAACATAAGCTGGAAAGGTGCAATTGGAAAAACAAAAGCAGAATGGGAAGCTCCTTCTGTTGCAATAGGGCTTGAATTATTTAATTATGTTCGAGGATTATTGCGAGAGGAAACTCGTATCCAATAGCTTAACGACGTTATTTCCATCCTTCATAAATTACATCCTAGAAATCGACTTTGTCCACAATAGAGTTGTGGCGAAGCTAAAAGCCCGTCGTTGCGAGCGAAGCGAAGCAATCCAGCACAAATTTTGTCTAATCAAATGCTACTGGATTGCTTCGCTTCGCTCGCAACGACGGGCTTTAGTGTTCTCGCTATAACTATAATGACGAAAACAGTCAAAAGTTGATTTGCGTACGTTTAAACGCCCCCAGCGGTCATTTGCCTACGCAAAACTCCGAGAATATCCGGTCTACGATATCATCGCTTACTTCCAGCCCAAGTATCTCACCAAGAGCCGTATAAGCCTCGCGCAACCCAATAGACACCAAATCCTCCGCAACGCCCGCGCGTAAATCTTCCATTGCGCGGCGTACGCATGCTATTGCGGACTGCAAAAGCTCCTTGTGCCGCTCGCGGGTGATGATATCGGGCTCAGCCTCCGCGCCGGATAACTGCCCGTGTAGGAATTTGCGCCGGATAGACTCGTACAGGCCACCCAGGCCGTCGCGGTTTTGGGCTGATATTTTGTGAATTGGCTTATCAGTCTGCCAATTCTCCCAACCCTCTGCGGGGGGCAAGTCGCATTTATTAAGCACCACAATTATATGCCCGGCGCCGCCTTCGCGCAGCCCGCGCAATATTTCTATATCCGCGTCAACCGGCGGTTTCGACCGGTCCATTACATATATCACAAGCTCGGCATCCTGGGCCGCTTGGTATGTCTTCTCCACGCCAATCGTTTCAATTGGGTCATCCGTTTCCCGTATCCCGGCGGTATCCGCAAGCTGCAGCACCACATCTCCCAGCTGCACGCGCTCTGTCAGCACGTCCCTTGTCGTGCCGGGTATCTCGTGCACGATGGCACGATCCTCCCCAAGCACGGCGTTAAGCAAAGTGGATTTGCCGACATTAGGCCGCCCCAGGATGGCGGTTTTTATCCCGTCACGCAGCACACGCCCAACCTCGGCGGTTTTTAGCAGCGCCTCCATGCCGGCAAGCCAGCTTTCGCCCTCACGCAAGATGGCCTCGCGGTTCATGGTCTCCTCTTCATGCTCCGGGTAATCGATAGACAGCTCTATATGCGCAAGCCACATCAGCAGCTTGTCGCGGCCGGCGGCCACGCGCCGCCCAAGCCCTCCCCCCAGCTGCCGCAGCCCCGCACGCCTTGCCGCACCGGTTGCGGCGCCTATCAGGTCCATAACCGCCTCGGCCTGGGTCAGGTTGATGCGGCCATTTAAAAAAGCACGCTTGGTAAACTCCCCGGGAAGGGCCAAGCGCGCTCCGTTTTCCAGCGCGGCGTTAAGCACGCCATATAATGTAGCATTGCCACCATGGGCATAAATTTCAACAGTGTCTTCCCGCGTATACGAACGGGGGGCCAGCATACAGCAGGCCATTACTTCGTCTATGACTTCACCGGCGCATATTATCTGCCCGTAGTACATGCGGTGGGATTCCCACCCCGTGCCTTTGCGCGGCAAAGCGGCGGGGGCAGCCGCGTTTCCTTCCGCGGTATCGCCGGACGGCCCGGTAAGTTTAGCCCCGCGGCCGGCAGAACGGAATATCCGGTTAAAAACATCCAGCACTCTTTCGCCGGAAAGGCGCACTATCCCAACGGCCCCTATACCATGAGGCGTTGAAACAGCGGCAATTACATCAGAATCATGGCCGGTAAACTGCGCCATCATCTAAGCTTAATCACCACATGGCGGTAAGGCTCGCTGCCCTCGCTGGTTGTGCGCACATGACGGTCATTTTGCAGGGCAGTGTGTATAATATGCCGCTCAAAACGGCTCATAGGCTCTAATTTCACGCTCTTGCGTGTGGACTTTACTTTGCGCGAGATGCCCTGCGCCAGCGATTCCAACGTCTCGCGGCGGCGCTTGCGGTAGTTTTCCGTATCCAGCACAACGTTTACATTTGGGTCGCTTTTTTGGTTAACCGCCAGGTTAATCAAATACTGCAGCGCGTCCAGCGTATACCCGCGCTTGCCAATAAGCAGGCCCATATTGTCGCCGGACATGTTTACATACACCTGCCTGTCTCTGGCGCGGGTCTCTATTTGCACGCTCAAGTTCATGGCCAGAGTCAGCTCTTTAAGAAAATTCTTTGCAACGTCTTCGGGGCTGAGCTTGCGCTCTACCAATACCCTTGCGGGTTTGCTTCCAAAACCGAACAGCCCGCCCTTCGTGCCCGGTTCAAGCACCGTGACTTTAACTTCATTTTCTACGGCGCTAAGGGCCGCCAATGCCTCTGCCACGGCGGCTTCGACTGTTTTTGCGGACATTTCTATTCTATCAACCATAAAATCACCCTAATCCAATTCTGACGGTTTTACAAACGGCAAGCGGAATTTTACACCCTGTTTTGAGTTAAGGACAAGCTGCTGCACGAGCCTAAACAGGTTGGAGAATATCCAGTAAAGCCCAACGCCCGCCGGCATCGTTATTGTTATAAAGCCCATAAACAGCGGCATTATAACCATCATCATAGTCTGCTGGGTCTTGGCCTTGTCGTCCTTAGGCTTGTTAACAAGCTGGGACAGCCATGACGAGCCAACCGTTGTAAGCACGGTAAAGAACGGTATAATTACCCCCGGCCAGCGCATACCGCTGTTTTCAAGAAGCGGAAGGCCGAAGAATACTTCTATGCTGTTTTTGTGGTTGTACAATTCCTGTATTGGGGGCAAATAAGCCTCCGGGGCAGCCGCAAACAGCGCATACCAGTCCTCCCCGCGGAATCTGTTTAGCACCCTGGCCAGGTGTTCTGGGGTAGCAATATTTATATAATTGCCGCCAACATAATCAACAGCGGCCTCATATACCCATCCAGCACTAATAAGCGCGTTAATCCTGTCTCCGTTGGCCTGCCATGCATCGGGTATAAACGGCCTTGCCAAAGGCGCGACAATCTCCGCAAAATCGGGTATTGCCTGGACCGCAACCGCAAGCTCTGTATAAACCGTGTTAAGCGTACCAACATACATGAAGGTGTTTTGCATTATAAACAGCAAACCAAAAAACAGCGGCATCTGGATAAGCATGGGCAAGCACCCGCCCAGGGGGTTGACCTTGTGCTTAGAATAAAGCGCTTGCTGCTCTTGGGCCATTTTCCTTTTAATTTCCGGGTCTTTGGAGTCGCCGTATTTTGCTTTTATTTTTTCCATTTCCGGGTTAAGCTGCTGCATTTTTGTCATAGACTTTTGGGATTTTACGCCCAGCGGCAGCATGATAACCATCGCTATTATTGTAAGCAGAATGATGGCAAAGCCCAGCGAGTTATTGGGGGTTATTGCGTAAACCAGGTTAAACACCAAGTCCAAAATAAAGCCAAAAACGGCCGCAATCGGGCCTACGATAATACCCGGCTCTGCCTGAACCGGGCGGGTCGCAAGGACCAAACTGTCCAAAATATTAGCCGGCAGTAAGTAAGGCAATGGCATGTCATTAATTCCTTTCCATGTTGCAAGTTTTACGGCACCGGGTCATACCCGCCACGACAAAAGGGCTGACAGCGCACAAGCCGCTTCAAGCCCATCCAAAAACCTTTTAGCGCGCCATACCGCTCCACAGCGGTATACATATAAACCGAGCAAGTGGGATAAAACCGGCACCTCTGCCCTAATAGCGGGGAAATGGCATTCTTATAAAACCGCAAAAGCGCCAGCAGGACTTTGCTACCCATGGGCTTTAGCTTCCCAAAGCTTTAACCTGCCGAACAAAGACTCCAAGGCCTTGTCCACCTTGTGAAAAAAGCCATCCCTCGGCAGCTCGCCAACGGCAGGGCGTGCTACAACCACAATGTCAAAGCCTTGGCCAATATCTTCCGCTTTAAGCCGGAAAACTTCCTTGACCATGCGCTTTACCCTGTTGCGGATTACAGCCTTGCCCACTTTCTTGCTTACGGTCACGCCTAGGCGGTTAGAGTCGGTATCATTGGCCATGACATACATAACAAAAAAAGCGTTGACCGCTTGCCTGCCACTACTATATACGGTTTTAAAGGACTTTGTCTTCCTTATTGACGGCACAAAAGCCCGGCGGGCGGGCTTTAAACAAAGTGTATTATGCGGATAAGACATGTCTGCCTTTAAGGCGCCTTCTTTGCAATACTTTGCGGCCATTGGACGAGCTCATGCGCTTGCGGAAGCCATGCTCCTTGCTGCGCTGACGCTTCTTGGGTTGGTACGTTCTTTTGCTCATTGTGTCACCTCTCTGTTTCCAAAAAACTTAATATTCGTCAAAATTTATTGACATGCTTGTTTAGGTAAAGGCCATTATATGTGGTTGTGGGGTTTGAGTCAACTGCGGCGTTAAATGACTGTCAAACTTTTTTGCGAATACTAAAAAGGGATGACATCATACCTTTCCGTTTAAAAAACCAATTCCCACCCGTCATAGTCTATAAACTCCATCCTAAACAATGGCGGCTGGAAACGGTTGTCCAGCTCAATAATAATAGTCCAGTATGTTGGCGACCCGTGGAAAAGCCTGCTGGTCATGGCATGTCTTATTATTATGTCACCATCCTGTGTGACTGTACATACCAGCTCGAATAGGGACGAATGTGTAATCAGAAGTTCTATCACAACAAGATAGCTGTGTTCAAAAAAGTAATCGTCGTACTCTGTCAGGCATGGCTTTGCTAGCTCTTCGGCAGTGGTTATAACTCGTGCAGTGCTACTCCTCCATGCATGTGCAGAGGCACCCATGCCTTGCTGGTTACGGTCCATACCCTGTGGGACTCTTTGTACCCATGCTAACTCCTCAACGTATAAAAATCGCTCTTCGCCCATTATGAATTGGGTGTGGCTGCGGCTTCTGCTTAGGTACCTTACTTGGAATGGGTATTCGCTTTCTACTGTTGGAAAGTTGAAATCTGGTGCTTTGCCTCTTTCGGTTATGGTGGGGGTGGGAGTTGGGATTGGTAGAGCCTCCCGGGGAGGGCTGGGAGCCATTGGATGGGGAATAAGTATATTTGGCTCAATATACATAATATACTCCGGGGCAACAAAATCGGCTATTTCTTGAAGAGTTGACGCAGTTAGGATTCTATGTGGCCCGAAAATAACTCTTATGCTTGTATTTTCAAACGACGAAACAACCGCACCGTGTGTTATGCGAAAAATGTAACCGTCATATAACAAGTCTGGGGGAAGCTGAAGATCAAAAATTGCCATCGGGCAAGAGGGCCCCCATGGGTTACAAACAAACTCCACATTAAACTCTGGCGGTTGGAAACGGTTGTCGACCTCTATGACAATTGCCCATGAGCGTGCAACAGCGGAATCTCTTCCGTTTCCGCCTAGCCGTGGCCTTAATAAAATAGTCCCGTCATCCTTGACCCGGTACACCATCTCTATCCCAGCATGCGAACATAATCTAATCACAACTAAATAATTGTTATAAAAAAAGGATTCTGTATACTCTTCAAGACCCCGTATGCGCTCGAAAAAATTGCTATTAAAAATAGGTGCTGTATATTCGTTAGGGTCCGGTTTCAGCTCGGCATAAGAGCTAATAACCCGAATATCATAAGAATTCTGGGCTAAAAACACCGGGCAAGTGCCCCCCTGCCTCCTGTGGTGCAGCATGTCTGGTTGCCTTTGTACCAGCTCCCTTTCTTGCGCGTAATAGTCCCAGCCTTCCCCCATAAGGCGGCCACGCCATATGCCGCTCCCCGGTAAAGAATTTTGTGCCCATTCAAAATGCCGCACATGGATGTTGTATTGGCCCTCTATTGTTGGCATGTTGAAGCAAAGCGGGATGTCATGAGGCGAGGACTGGGCTTTCCTCGCTAGACTTTCTCCCATTTTTAGCGGAGGTGGTGGGGCTTCTGTTGGCAACAGGGATTGCGGTGGCGGGGCAAGTGAAGAGCTTGGGTTGGTGTTGGATTCTTGCATTTGCTGTGCGCTTTCCTCTGTATAGGCTATTTCATCTCCAACACAGGCCGTCACTGCCAGCATCATGACAGCAATAATTAAAAGAGTTATCAATTTCTTCATTGTTTCACCGCTTTCTTAAGTTTTATGTATGAGTCAAATTGCGCCTTTTAATAATGCATGCTATATCAAAAAGGCTGCCACGGCAATTTTGTTTGCTTATTAACCGTGGCAGCCCTGCCATCTTCTACTGTTGAGCTTTTACCTCATGCTATCCGCAAACTTGCTTGCCGCGTCCGCATATGTTGTCAAGTCGCGTATTTGAGCTTGTATGTCCGTTTTCTTTACCGGGGAAATTTGCGCTTGGGCAAGCAGCCTTGCCGCCTCTTTTAAGCGCCTTGCGGCGGCGCTTGCGCGTAGGCTTACGTCTTCTAGCAGCCACGGGTGCTGCTCTCCTTCACCTGTGACCATGTAATACGCGCGGCGGCTGGATTTCCATGACGGTGTTTCCCAGTCGGTTGATTTTAGGCTTTTCCAGCTTTGTGTGCCTGGGTCTGATATTAGAAACCTTAGCCACCAGCTTGCGTTGTATGGGAAAATCTCCATACCGTGGGCCGCCGTTTCCCATGCTTCTAAAATCGGGGCTTTTTCGCCGTATTGGCTGGCAATCTCACACAAAAGGCTATCCAGGCCCGCGTTTGGGGATTGTAAGTACATACTAAACATGTCTATGTTAACGGAAAAATCGGCAGGGACGAAGCCATAATATTCTTTTATGCCTGTAAGCCCGTACGTCCCGCGCATAGAGTCCAACTGCTGGTACACCAGCCTTGGGCATGGCATATGAGACAGCCCGGCAATATCCTCGCCGCTTCCGCCGAAGAAGCCTTCCGCTATAAACGGTATGCCGCGCATTTTCGCAAGCCGCGCTATGTTGCGCGTTGGCAAATCCACAGTGTTGGTAAAGTTTACTTCGCCAATATTGCTGTGGGTGATTATGCCTAGGTTTTTGGCATTTATGCCTTCCAGTACCGCTATTATCTGCCCCTCTGAAAGCTCCCACGGCTCCCACCAAAACATAGCGCCCGGCTTTGCGTTTGCACCCGCACTTGCCAAAGCCTCTAAAAATGGTATAAGGCGCTTGTGCAGCTGCACACCTTTGCAATTAGTACAGTTGTCAAACTCACTGCACAGCCATGCGCGTTGGTCGTAGGTGTAGACCATTACCTCGTCGGCGTTTGACTCTAGGAAGAATTTTTCCAGCCGGTTGCAATAGTTTTTTATTACACCCGGCTCCATTATGCATGTGCGGAACTGATGGTAGTTGGTGTAGGGTATGCCGAAGTGGGCCAGCGCTTTAAAGCCGTGCGCGTGCGCTTTTTTAACGCGGTCTTTGTATACTGCGTATACGCTGGGGTCGTCTAGGTCCTCCATGTTTAGGACTTCGTTTTTTGGCTTGGAGCTCCAGGCTATGCTTAGCTGTAGGGTGTTTATGCCTATGCCTTTTAATGTTGACAATTGCTGGCTGGACCAGGCGATGTCGGGGTTGGTTGGGTTGCCTATTATCCCTATTACCTTTTCGAAGTTGCTGTCTTTCATATGATTCACCATGCCTTAGGACCGCTTTTATCACCAGTATCAAAACCGGCAGGTAAGCCTTTATCCCCGGTATCAAAACCTACTCTGCATCCACAACTTCGCTATCCTCGCCACTGTAAACATACTCCTCCGGGATTTTGGCCATACCCACAACCGTAACCCCTTCGCTCATGTTAATAAGCTTAACCCCGGCGGCATACCGCCCATAAGTCGAGATATCCGCAACGCGTATGCGTATAATCACGCCTTCTGAGTTTATAAGCATAAGCTCATCGTTCTCGCTTACGGACTCTATGCCTACAACGGGGCCGGTGCGCTCGTTGGGTTTGTACACTATTATCCCGTAGCCGCCGCGGTTTTGGCCGCGGCAGTCGGCAAGTGGGGTGCATTTGCCTATGCCGTTGGCGGAAACCAGCAGCACCTGCCCGTCGGCCATGGTTGCGCCAACTATATTGTCGCCCGCGCGCAGCTTCATTGCGCGTACGCCCACAGCACCGCGCCCCATGCTGCGTACATCGGTTTCGTGGAAGCGTATGCCCCGCCCGCCAGCGGTGGCCAGGAAGACTTCCTTCTCCCCGTCCGAGCGCAGTACGGATATCAGTTTATCGCCCTCGCGTATGCCCAGCGCGTTAAGCCCGGATTT
>Ga0123355_10022242_pt1 | contig 10163 bp, 6 predicted proteins | sample TergutEmb28metaG_3_FD_89872 | JGI IMG/M metagenome (GOLD analysis project Ga0123355, IMG submission 89872) | Embiratermes neotenicus P1 segment gut microbial communities from Petit-Saut dam, French Guiana - Emb289 P1 | ecosystem: Host-associated > Arthropoda: Insects > Digestive system > Gut ... | reverse complement strand
TGATGGGTCGTGATGATACTGTGACTATTTCAGTTGAATAGAGCTGGGACTGTGTTTGTTTTAACTTGGACGGGGGGTATTTTAACTTGTTTTTTTAATCTGGGGGTGTGTGTATGTGTGGGTATTGTAATGTGTGGTTGTGTATGTATGTGGGGGGGGGGTTTGGTAATATGTGTAATTTTATTTACTGTGTTTTTTATTGTTTTTCCTGTGTTTTTAGTATTGATTCGTTTATTTATATTTATTCTTATATGTTTTCCCTGTACTAGTGTAAGGACTACGGCCGACTGACAACTCAATTGCAGTTAGTAGTAGTAGTAGTAGTAGTAGTAGTAGTAGTAATAATAATAATAATAATAATAAAAGATGGTATGGTATCCTAGCAAACAGAGAAAATCAGGGTGTCCAGTATAGGAGAATTTCATACATAACTACGCCAGCTACGACTCCGTTTTCAAGAGTAAGTCTGGGTCCGAAACGCCTTTCCACGTTTGTTTTCATTAGCGTACAAATTGGTACTGGTCACAAAATTGCTTAGATCTTATGTATTCATGCGCAATGTAGAGTGGTTTCATGGCATTTTACCGCCCATTTTGTTTTTAGTTTCCCTAGGCAGAGGAGGAAAAGTGATAGTCTCTTCAGCATTGTATTTGTGGATTTTCGCTCTCCCAACGTTATTTAACGCAGAAATCCCTTTTCTTTCACAGTCTTGGAAATAGTCATAACTCCATTTCGATGCAAATTTGAGTTAGGACAGCGAATGCAAGGGTCGATATGAGGAGGGTGCACAATTTGTGTTGACCCGAATATACAACGTCAGAGATGTACAAGGAAGAGTATGCGAGAAGGAAGCCTAAAAGGAAAGGGGGTGAAGAAGAAAGAAGGGAGAAGGAGAAGTGTGTTGATGATGGCAGGGCTCGGTGGGAGGATAAAGTACTTGTTGCGACGCGGGCGCCTTGCGACGGGAAGCTGTTGAATCAACACAGACAAGACGTTATCACTAGAGTAATGTTGCCACAAGAAGACCCACTTAAACGAAAAATCTTGTTTTCGTGACAGTAAAAGAACCTGCTGGTTTTTTATGTTTTGCTGACCGTGCATCTCAGTATAATCTTATTAATTAACCAACTTAATGCATAAATTCTTCTTTTATAATACATTTATTATATGCCTCTACATGTTTCGAGCACTGTGTGCTCATAATCAGGAGGTCAGAATTGTATTACACAGCATCTGGTATCATCACACCTGTAGGTGTCCGTCCCGTGCACAGGTGTGCATGGGACAGACACCTACAGAGTGTGAAGATACCAGATGCTGTGTAATACAATTCTAACCTTCTGATTATGAGCACATAGTGCTCGAAACATGTAGAGGCATATAATAAACTTATTATAAAAAAGAATTTGTGCATTAAGTTGGTTAATTACTAAGATTAGCCTGCTGGTTTCAGTTTATGTAGGGTAATGTATATCTTCTTCATTTATAGCAATGTGGAATATAAATGTAAGTACCGGTTTTATTCATCAGGATACATGTGTTAACAAACATCGTCAGTAGGAATATTAAATTATTTTATAGCAAACGGTATATCCAATTAAACTTTAGATACGCTAGTTATGTATGAGAAAATAAAAACTTCACTAACCTTTTGGTTAGGAGATTTCTCTAAAAGAGTATAAAATCTACTAAAATATTTGTCGACTTGTGTGTTTCCTGCCCGTAAAAGGACTTTTACCTAAAGTGACCTTTATCCAACAGAGTGGCTTTCTATGTGAAGTTGTGCGTGGATTTCCTCATTTCCTACATGTAAATACTATAATAGTTTGTCATATTAGGCCACGACCACTTCCATTCACATTCTTTCCAGTTCATTATTTACGAGTCATCTCATCATTCGATACCGTTAAATCTGAGCCAGCACCAGTTTCATCAAACAAACCAAACCGTAATGAAGATAAAAATTTAAGTAATCTGCCAACTTTAATAATTGTTTCATTGTTTAGATCCCGTTACAGGCCCGGTGTAGCCCAGAGGGTGGGTAGAGGTATAGCTCTACTCTTCCATGACCGCGGCACTAGAAGGGGGTGAATGGTCAGCAGCACGCCCCGGTCGCACTTTACCCCCGGGAAAGACCCGGTACCCATTTTACAGGAGGCTGGGTGGGCCGGTCTGGACGGGCGGAAAATCTCGTCCCCACCGGGATTCGATCCCGGACCGTCCAGCCCGTAGTCAGTCACTATACCAACTGAGCTACCCGGCCCACACAACTTTAATAATGAATGACTAAATTGTCTTCAGGATTTGTCTAACCAAAATGGAAATAAATTTGTAACATATCATTACCGGGTACTCCAATTTAAACAAAAATTTAATCCAAAATGTATACTTTATACAATAGGCCTACATAAATTATTAATTTAAACAAACCAACACGTTTCGACATATTTTACTATACACGTATGGTATCCCTCAAGGCTATCAATGGGGTGGAACATGTTGGAGTGTTTAAATAAATGACGTGTTATGAAAAGCAGATTCTTAGTTACAATTTTTAAAGAATGGAGACATTATATGAGGTCAATAAGAAATCAGTACATTCTAACATGCCTTTTTCGAAACATTAAAAACGGAAAAATAAGAGACCGAATTGTGTTTCGGCAGCTCAAACTTTCTGCAGCAGCAAACAGACCGACGTTTGTATAGGTGAGGTGTCCGTTCTGTCCAGACAATAAAGGCCCATGATTAAATCAAAGGTACATACTGCCGCCCGCATAGATATCCAATGTCTGAAGCGGCTGTTTCTCTGCTCAACGCATCTCACAGGCGAATCATAAATACTTCCCCTGACCCTAACCAATTTTCCTAACTCCCTCCCATTGAAACTCATAAATTTTTGTTGCCAAAAAAAAAATAATTTTGGAATTTGTAGAGAATATGAAGAGTGAATGAGCCGATCTCAGTGGCCGCGCTGTCTAAGGCGTCGGTATATGGCCGCTCGCTTGCTGGGATTGAGGTTCCGAATCCCGCCATGGGTCTCTTATGAGAGTTGTGTGCATCTGGTAGAGGTCTCTGTGTTTGGCTGATCACTCGTCCGGAGGAGTCTTACCAAGTGTGGTGTGTCTGAGTGTTTATCGTGAAACCTCGATATTGAGGAAGCCCTGGCTCACTAGGAAATATTGCGTCATGGGAAACAAATTTAAATCGAATAAGAAGATTCAATTGGGAATATTCCAAGCCCATAGAATCATCCCTCTTCCGAGGAAGTATTTCCACTTCGTTTGCCATAAGGTGTAGATTAATATTAACAGACGCTTCAGTCAACAGCAGATAACTGATACCTTCTTTACTTTCACTAACAGAAAACTTCGAAAGGCCTTCACACTTTAAAAATTTACTATACCAAACACTTTATTAATGTTCAGGTCGCTGGGGTTTTGGTACAAGTTTGAAAATTTCATGGTATAGAATCTTTCTTGAGAAGCTGACAGTCGCTCAGTCACTCACTAAATTCCCTGCTTTGTGGATCGCAAAGTTCCAACTCCGTTTTCCCAAGACCTACAGAATTCCATTAGGCTTCCAGTCTAAAGAACAGTTCATTATAAAATCTTGTAGCTGTGACAATTAAGGAAGCTACAGCTGGAGGTTGTGTTTGATCTACATGCGTTGAACGGAGAGTGCATAATGGCCACACAGCGCAATCGCAGTCCCATACACAGGCTGACAACACGAGGCGGCAGCAGAATTCCGAGCAGTAATTGCTAGCACGAAGGTTGCTCTTCGAACACGAGTACACATTACTGAGCTACACGGCTTAAAAGATAACGTTACAAACTCGTATTTGGGAGGTCCTCCTCTCAAATTTCAGGCGGGACACTGACTGTACTAATATTCTTCGCGGTTTTCCTCAGTACCTCCTGACTTACTGAAATGCTTTTTATATATATATATATATATATGAAGCGTTATATTTATATAGACACACGCACATAACAGAGGGTATTAGAATTCTTCCATTCACATTACACATTTCCGTTCGCCTATATGTAAATTCTCTTTAACTGTTTACACTCTAAATGTACATAAGGTAACGATATAACCAGCCGATCCCGGTGGTCGTGTAGGTTCGAAGACACTTATCTGCTGGAATCGAAGGTTCGAATCCCACTCAGTACACGGATGTTTGTCTCTTGTATTTGTTGTGAGTTGTGTATGTGGCGGCCTATGCGACGAGCTGATCACTCGTTCAGAGGAGATCTACCGGGTGTGTGTGTGTTTGTGTTTGTGTCTAGCTGTGAGCGATAAACAATAAAGCGATCTGCGTCAGAGTTGGACTGTAACGCTACAGATAAAAATGTGTATTATCAAAATATATTATTTCGATTTATTACAAATAATACGCCAATTAAATCCCTACCTCGCCTTCCCCATGCTTGTAAATTCCCTGGGTTACCACATGGAGGAACTGCTTCTTTTACACCTGTTTTACAGTCAATATAAAGTGTGTTTCTATTAACCTTTTGGTGCCGGATATTTTTTTTAAATTTTAGCACACCCTGTATATAAACTGTGAATAATACAGGAACCAAATATGTTAGAATTATGAAACAAACTGCATTTTGAAGAGAAAAAAACGGAGAGTATATAATATGTTTAAAATATTCAGTAATTGTATTTGTTGAATAAATATATAAAATGCAACCTTTAGAGGTTAGTGGTGCGGTACGACCACTATAGTGGTCGTTAGGCGTCAGAGGGTTAATAAACCAACGTAGTCGCGTTACTGCTTACATACTGCAGTATCGCCTGCCTGTCCTAAATCATACGCTCACGCCCATCGTTAAATCAACTCTATGTACAAGTGGGCAGGACTGCAATTAGTATGTGCCCTTCTTACGCGATGTGACCATCTGTAGCATCGTAGATACGTTCCAGCGTCTCGGGGAAAAACCTCACCTCCTACCCTCCAGGCAAAAAGTCCCATAAGAAGAAGAGAGTACCTTTGTACCAAACGCTGGTATATGCACACCATGCTACATCACAGTATATCCCAGAAGACACTTGTATACTTATTCAATGCAACTGTAACAAGTCTCACATGACCAGACAGGCTACGTTCTGCTGCGTATTGTACCGATGGGTCGCAACTTATATTAATTACAACGGAGGAATTGAGGTTATTCAGTGTCGAATTATGTAAGAATACAATCCAGTTCCCTAAGACTGTAATTCTTGGAAAGTAATTTTGGTGAAGGATATTCCGCTGTGTTTCAAACCTGTTTATTAACGAAACCACCGTAAAACAAAACTGTATTTATTCGTAACATTTTTCCTCCCATGGTGAAAGAGACCCTAGTGGGCCAGGGCCTCCTCATTATCGAGGCTTCAAGATCACACTCAGACACACTACGTTCGGTGGGACTCCTCTGGAAGGGTGATCAATCCGACGTGATCTCTACCTGACAACACACAACACTCACAATAGAGAGACATCCATTCCCCCAGCAGAATTCGAACCCGCAATCCCAGCAAACGAGCGGCCTTAGACCCATGCCTTAGACGACGCGCCACTGGGATCGACTTGTTTGGTAAAATAATGTTCAAATAAGATACATGTTTTAAGCCAAAAAAGGCCATCATCTTTTCCTGTAACATTCTATACGAGGCGTGATGATGGCCCTTTGGGCGGAAACGTGTAACCTATTTGTAACAAGGTACTCTTACACAATAAATACAGGTCTGTTTGACGATTAAGTACTTGTCTGCTAAAGTTAAATGTGGCCTCCCATTTCAAGTAACTCTACCCTGCCCTTGCCTTGAGGGACCGACAAAGGTACAACAAATGTCCCAGACGAGATTCAAACCGGACATCTTTCGAATACAAGTCACAAGCATTACTACGTTTTTCAGCTTTCTCGCTCTTAACACGTGGTGCCATACGGCTTCAGATAAACGAGATACTTGCAAAATTATATAAAAATACCGAAGTATGATTAGAACATACAGACCAGGCCTACAATTTTCTCCACAGCTTACATAAACCCCCCACCAACCAACCTCACCCACACCACCATCACCACACCCCTTAATGTAGATCACTCGCTGATATTTGTACCACGTTGGTGATTTTCCAAACGTAACTTTATTACGTGAAAGAGTTCCTCTCCGAGCATAAAGTCCATCAATCCTAATCAGTTTCTCCGTCCGACAACTGGTAGCAAACCTCTGTTGTTGTACGTATTGATGTTTCCTCTGCCGGAACTAATGGTGATCAATTTGTGCTGCACATCCAGGCCATAAGTTATCAGGCAACAAGGCACAATTTACTTTTAACCTAATGCTGCCCGATTAGAGAGAGGGCCGGAAACAGAATCAGGATCTGCAGACAACCCGCTGCTGCGCAGAACTCACATTTTGAACCATCAGAAGACTAAAAGCAAGCAGTAGTTTCTAAAACCACTTCACGCTAAATCAGCATTTCATATCAAAACAATGTATTTATTTTCTGTTGTTTCAGCGAATTTGCTTCAAATTTCAAGACTCTTAACTCTATTCAGTCCGCATTTTGTTGACTTCAGAGTTCATATTCTTCTCCTGGAAGCTTCTGACAGTGGATGATTCATTACAGTACCAGTACGCCGAAAACTGGCATACGTGACTCTTGTCCCACCTTCAGGAGATTTGTCGTTGTATGTGCAGATTTGTATTGCCATGACCTATTTTTTTCTCACAATCTTTGCTACGTTTCATACCGAATGGTGGACCTTCTGCATATCAGCCTAGTACGCTAATCACTACACCACAAATACGACCTACATTGAATAGTGTAGCAGGTAAACTATATGGTGAGGTAAAATCAGTCAAAACACAACTATAAATATGTAGCTAAATGGTGTTTATTAGCAATGGAAAAACTACATGTTTCAGCCTATAGCGGCCATCTTCAGGTTTTGACAACTTTCTTGTTAAAATATTTTTATATACATTAATACCACCAAATTTATCTTAACAAAAGCACGTAAAATGATGATGAGATCTTAACATCACAACGCGGTTTAGGCATATTATATAAAACTCTTTTGCAAGAAAGTTGTCAAAACTTGAAGATGGCCGCTATAAGCCGAAACGTGTAGTTTTTCCATTGCTAATAAACACCATAATTTAGCCATATATTTACAGTTGTGTTCTTGACTGAATGTACCTCGCCATATAGTTTAAACACACAAGGGGGATGGCACACTTCAGAATAGCAGGTAACCCCAAAAAGGTCATTTATATTAACACACCTCAGATAACGGACAGCTTCTAACCTAACATTTCCTAAAACTTGAATTTACAATATTGATTTTTAAGCGGTTTGGACAGGCAGATGAGTGGTTTTTCAGACCTAAGAAGGGGAATTGAGAGGAGTATATAAAAAGACAGGCAATGTTATGTATGGGGGAATACTGAGGCGCGTACATGCAACTACTGTTACAGTGGAAAATCAGTAAGAATTACATATTCTGAGTGCGTATTTTGTAACCTTTGGTATCCAGAATGCAATGAGCATGCGCCATACTGTCATCTGTAGCCTCTCCGACTCTACAGTATTTTTCAATATTATCTCATAAAAGGCGCTATTTTCGAAAAAACAGTTATTGAATATAAAAATGTGCTTTGATTCTTTCTACAACTTTTGTCTGAAACATTTCTTACTTTAATAAGAACAGAACGAGATATACTTAAAAACGTATATTGGTCTTCAAGTAAAATACCAGTTATTCTTGTCCGATTTTAAAGGAACTTGAAGATTTCTTGACAGATTTTAGAAAAACGCTCAAATATCAAACTTAATGAAAATTCGTCCAGTGGGAGGCGGGGTTTTCAATGCTTACAGACGAACCGACGGACAATATGACGAAACTAATAATCTCTTTTCGCAATTTTGCGAAAGCGCCTGAAAAAAAAAGCTGCATAATGAGAAACTTCACTGTTGTTACTCCCCACCAAATATGACAGCCGTCAAATCATGGATAATGAAATGGCAGGAGATGAGGCCCGCATGTGGGAGAAGCGAAATGCGCAAGGATTTGATGTGCAAACCTGAAGGAAACGAAAGAACCGCTTGGAAGTCTTCAGTCATAAATAAGGGAACGATATTAATTGGAGTCTTAAAGAAAAATGAAGCAATGTTGCGGACTGGATTAATCTGGCTCAGGATACGGACAAGAAGCGAGCTCTTGAAACTTAGGGTTCAGGTTCAATAAATTGCTGGAAACTTCTGGACTGGCGAAGGAAATAGTAGCTTCACAGGACAGACTACTCGCTCATAAGACAATGAGACAGTACGATCAAAAAGGTATACTTTCCACAAAAACTACAGTCTTTCAGCTAGTAAGGCTACTTTTACTTTTGTATGATCATGTCTTGCATTATAAATTTTCTGTTTGTTTATTCGTTTCGTGTAGCTAATGTTGCATTTAAAGATCTAATCATTTCCAAAACCTATAAATAAAACTTCTTAATACGTCCTTTCATGTTTTGTTAAATTTCTCTTATTGGAAGACTGAACTCATTGTATTACGTAGGCTAGATCATTACATTTCATAAACTTATTATTTCTTCCTTGATACAGGGTAGCCATCAAACAGTCGCGGTAAAAATGTCGCGCCAAATCGCCTCATAATTTACACGAGGAAGGCAACAAAAATTTAATACAGAGTACGGTACAACACCCCCCCCGGCAACACAAATATAAAAGGCCAAAGAGTTCAAGAAGGCAATAATAAAAATAAGACACCAAACTCTGAAAGAAGTATCTTTTCGACTTCTGAATTAATCTGCTTTTTTTTTAAAAAAAAAAAGAGAGAAACTAACAAGTGGGAAGTTTAACCCTCAGAAGACAAAATACCTTCGTGCCTGTTTTCCAGCATGTGTTCTTGTGAAGAGTGTCGTGTGAATAAAAGGTAAAAGTGTTTTCGCTACAATTACTTACACGTAACTGACAATCATCACACAGTGAATTCAGAAATTCCTAAACTTTGCCCGCTGTATTTCAATAAACACTCAGTTACAACCGTTACGTAGCTTTGAGGTACGTTTATTAAGAATACCATCTTGATATTCTATTATATTACTGAAAATAAAGTAAAGCAGTGTTTACGTGTGTATGGCAACAGCTCTAGACTCGGAAAAGCTTAGTGTCTCCCAGCGAGGGTAAAGAAGAATGGAAGTAAATAAAGAGTGAGAGAAGAAGACTGGAGTAGGGAATTCTGAAGGATCCGACATTTTCTTTCGTTTTATGCAATCCCTTAGGATCTCTCAATACCAAGTCGCAAATACATTGCAATCTATCCTGCTAAAATTCGGCTCAGTATTGGGAGACAATTGTGAGAATGCTGGAGACGAGGGAAGCCCTTCTTTCGCATTTAATGTCCCGCATAAATTTCGGAATAAATGGTATTTCAAACTTAACACTTCCCTGGCTTGCCGATACTTCGACGTGCTTCAGTACCTACAGGACTCGTTCCAGCGCATAACAACTTATCACACCCTCAACAATGAAATGTGATCAGCACATTATCTCACAAATTGCAAGTGCTGAACTTGTTTATAACAATCGCGTATATGCTAAAGCGTAAACCTTTGTGGCTAAATTATTATATATGCTAATATCAGTTGCTGTGAATAACAAAGTTCTGTTCTGGCAGAAAAAGAATCAAAATTGTAGCAGAAATAACGTTTAACAAACTATCACGAGCAGGATAACGCGCTACAGAAAATTGTATAATATTGATTACTTCTGTTACAGTATGGCTAGACTGTGCTGGTTGAAATCCGTATATTTACATAGAGTCTCACTTGAATATAACAGGATCTTATTCCGCATGAGCAGGTCAGTACTGCTTCAGCCTGCATACGGATACCGCACCACCATAGCAACATTGCAACGTAACACCAACAAACATCGAACCAGGTATGTGGAAATGCAGATACAATATTTAGGAGACATTATCACAACACGCTACACAAAACAATCACCATAAGACACCACGGCAGCCTATACTTGCGAAACACTCTCTCTAAAACAGCTACACGCATCAAGACCAACAACGCCCTAATAAATAAGCGCGCTAACACAATACCTCTATAATTCTTACAGATACAACCCATGAAGTAAC
>Ga0123355_10022241_pt1 | contig 10164 bp, 8 predicted proteins | sample TergutEmb28metaG_3_FD_89872 | JGI IMG/M metagenome (GOLD analysis project Ga0123355, IMG submission 89872) | Embiratermes neotenicus P1 segment gut microbial communities from Petit-Saut dam, French Guiana - Emb289 P1 | ecosystem: Host-associated > Arthropoda: Insects > Digestive system > Gut ... | reverse complement strand
CGCCGACCATCACGGCCATGTGGCCCGCATGAAAGGCGCAATGGACGCGGTGGGCCTAAACGGAAACAATCTTGAAATCGTGCTGATGCAACTTGTCCGGCTGATGAAGGACGGCGAGCCTTACCGGATGAGCAAACGCAGCGGCCACAGCGTAACCTTGCGCGATTTGCTGGAGCTTGTTCCGGTTGACGCGGCGCGGTTTTTCTTCAATATGCAGCAACCGGGATCGGCAATGGACTTCGACCTCTCTCTTGCCGTTGAACAGACCGCGCAAAATCCGGTATTCTATGTGCAGTACGCACACGCGCGGATTTGTTCGATCATCAAAAAGCTTGCGGAAAGCGATATCAGCCCCAGAGAAGTTACCGAGACGGAGCTTCTTTTGCTCGATGTGCCTGAGGAGATCGCGCTCATACGCAAGCTGGCGCTGTTGCCGGGGGAAATCGCCGCAGCGGCGGACAGGCTGGACCCTAGCGGATTAACCCGGTATGTTACGGATTTGGCGACATTATTCCACAAATTTTATACCGCGTGCAGAGTACAGGTGGATGAGGATTCGCTGATGCAGGCGCGGCTCAGGCTTTGCCTGTGCGTAAGGACGGCGCTCTCAAACACGCTTTCCCTTATGAAGATCAACGCGCCGGAGAGTATGTAAGAAGCCTGCCTTTATATGAAAAATCAAGGAGATTAACGATGCCATTTAAAGTCTTCCGGATAACTGCGCCATCCGAGCTGGATTCAATACCGGTAGCGGTAATCAAGGATTATCCGCTGGAAACGCGCGATTATAAACCATACGCGCAGTGCAATATATGCTTGGACGATAAAAGCCTCTTTCTGCGTATGTGGGCTTTTGAGGTATCTCCGCCCGACGGAAGCGAATTGCGCGGGGTGTTTTACCTGTTCCCTGACCGGCCGGGTCTGGCGCTGGCGGTATCCATGCGCCCTGATCACGGCTGCAACTTCTTTTTGCTGGAAGACGGCAAGCAACGGGGAATTAATCCGCCGCAGGGCTTTACAGCGCACCCGCACAACGGCGAGGATTTACAGGGCATCTACTGGGGCAGCCTAGCGGTAATGCCGATCGACTGGCTGAAGTCGTTGGGCGGCAGGGTAAGCCTTGGAGCCGGAGACGCGTTTTGCGGCAATTTTTACAAGCTGTGCCCCAGTGCGGAATGGGAGCACAAGGGCAGTTATTTCCCCGCAGATTTTTCAGGCGACGCTTTTAGCGAAAAAAGCATGGGTGAGTTCCTTATAGTATAGTGTTAAGTCAGCAGGCATAAAACGCGGCAAGGCGAAAGGGGCATATTAAAGATGAAAACATTGATAAGGTTCCTGGGGATAGTGGCGGCGGGTGTGTTAAGCGTAATCATTGCGCAGCGGATAATACGAAAGCTATACAGGGGTATAGAATCCGATACCGAAGAAGGTTGAGCACAGTGGACAAGAAAGCGGCGGCATTGACCGCCGCTTTCTTGTCGTGCGGCGCCGCAGTTTGCCGGCGATTGTTAACTTTCTGTGAAGTCGCTTGACAAAATCGTGCAAAGGTGTTAAAATATGCCTTAGCACTCTGATGTGCAGAGTGCTAAAATCCTGAAGGCCCGCATGGAAGCAGGACTGACAAACAGTATTGACAATTGCCGGCTGGCAATTGTCAATTGTAAAAAAGGTGTGGATCTATGAAGCTAAGTGATCGAAAACAAGCTATATTAGAGGCCATTGTGGAAACCTATATATCTACCGGAGAGCCGGTAGGGTCAAAATTGCTGGCCGGCAAGCTGGGTTTTAATGTGTCCCCCGCGACAGTGCGCAGCGATATGGCGTGGCTGTTTGAAATGGGATATCTGGAACAGCCACATACTTCCGCCGGGCGAATACCATCCCATTTGGGATATCGGGAGTATATTGATTCTCTTATGAGGCCCGCGCCGCTTACGCAGGAGGAACGCACTGAAATTGATTCGCTGTTCAACGTGCGGAATCCGGATCCTGATAAACTGCTCGAAGACGCAGCCGAAGCCCTTTCGGACTACACAAAATGCGCTACGGTTACATCCTCGATAACGTCAAAGACAGTGAGTATACGCAGGCTGGAGCTGATAGAGGCGGGGGCAAACACAGTTGTAATATTGATCATCGCGTCCAACGGGATGATCCGCAACAAGGTGTGCCGGGTGGATTTTCTGGTCAACAGTAAGCTGGTGGATTTTTTTAACAAGTTTGCGAATTCCAGATTGGGCGGCATGAGCATCGACGAAATATCTTCGTCCTACCTTAACGCCATGTCGGTGAATTTGGGCGAGTATTCGCGAGTGTTTAACCCGATTCTAACGGCGATCTATGAGCTGTGCAAGGAGATGGGCGACGGCCAGTATTACGTAAGCGGCGGCACAAAACTGTTGGAATACACCGAGTTAAACCGACTGGTGCGCGATCTGCTGCTGATGCTGGAAAACCGGGACAGCTTGCAGGCGTTGTTTTCCTCCGAGCTTGACATCGCAAACTTTAAAATCATAATCGGCAAGGAAAACCAGAGTATGGAGCTGAGCGATTCGGCGGTGGTGATGACCCGCTACGAAGTAGGCGGAGTACCGGCCGGAACAGTAGGGCTGATCGGCCCGGTGCGTCTGGATTACGCTCGGCTTATACCGCATCTTGAATATTTCGCCCGCACACTGGGCGATTTGCTCACCGATACGCTGGTGAGAGATTAGGCTGAAAGGAGACTTCACTCTTGACAAGCGACATTGAAAAAACAAACGACCAAACACCGGAGCAGGAGCTGGAAGATCATACCTCCTCCCCTGCAGAAGATCATGAGGGGACAAAAAGTGAGCTTGAACTGCTCAAGGAAAAGTATGACGACCTTCTCGATCGGCATTTGCGCTTAATTGCGGAATATGATAACTTCCGCAAGCGCTCGCTGCGGGAAAAGGACGAAATATACGGAAACGCAACTGCGGCGGTGATCGCAAAGCTCTTGCCTGTACAGGATAGCTTTGAGCGAGCGAGAGAGCATGACTGCGCAAGCGAGGATTTTGCAAAAGGCTTTGAGATGATAGATAAAGATTTTTCCGGGATACTGGCCTCTTTAGGAGTTGAGGCTTTCGGATGGCCCGGGGAACCTTTTGATCCCGAAAAGCATCACGCGGTGATTCACATAGAGGATGAGAACCTTGGCGAAAACGTGGTCGCACAGGTGCTGCAAAAGGGCTACCGGGTGGGCGATAAAATCTTGCGCCCTGCAATGGTGCAGACCGCAAATTAAAACAGTTACCAAATCAATTAAATATAACTAAGGAAAAGAAGCGGAGGAAACTACAATGGGTAAAATTATAGGAATAGACCTTGGCACGACAAATTCGTGCGTAGCGGTTATGGAAGGCGGAGAGGCGGTCGTTATCGCAAATGCCGAAGGAGCCAGAACAACTCCGTCGGTGGTTGCTTTTAACAAGGACGGGGAGCGCATGGTCGGGCAGGTTGCAAAACGTCAGGCTGTAACCAATCCTGACAGGACTGTCATGAGTATCAAGCGCTATATGGGCAGCGATCACAATGTAAAGATCGACGACAAAAACTATACGCCTCAGCAAATTTCCGCTATGGTGCTTCAAAAACTCAAAGCGGATGCAGAAGCTTATTTGGGGCATCCGGTAACGGAGGCGGTAATTACCACTCCGGCATATTTTACCGACGCTCAGCGTCAGGCCACCAAGGACGCCGGAAAAATCGCGGGCCTTGATGTAAAGCGCATCATCAACGAACCGACCGCAGCCGCCCTTGCGTACGGCATCGACAAAGAGCAAGACCAAAAGATCATGGTTTACGACCTTGGCGGAGGAACTTTTGACGTTTCGATCATTGAGATGGGCGACGGCGTACAGGAAGTTCTCGCCACGGCGGGCAACAACAAACTGGGTGGAGATGATTTTGACGAACGCGTGATCAATTATCTTGCCGCGGAGTTTAAAAAGGACAGCGGCATAGATTTAAAAAATGACAAAATGGCAATGCAGCGCCTGAAAGAAGCGGCTGAAAAAGCAAAGATCGAGCTTTCCGGGATGGCAAGCGCGAATATCAATCTGCCGTTTATCACGGCCGACGCGTCCGGCCCCAAGCATCTTGATTTGAACATTACACGGGCCAAATTCAATGAACTGACCTCCGATTTGGTGGAGCTGACTATGGTTCCGGTGCGTCAGGCGCTTAGCGACTCAGGCTTAAAGGCTTCCGACATCCAGCGGGTGCTGCTGGTTGGCGGCTCAACGCGTATACCCGCCGTGCAGGACGCGGTAAAAGAGTTTATGGGCAAGGAACCGTTTAAGGGAATAAACCCCGACGAATGCGTAGCCATAGGGGCGGCTATCCAGGGCGGCGTACTGGGCGGCGACGTAAAGGGACTCTTGCTGCTTGACGTAACTCCTCTTTCCCTCGGCTTGGAAACATTGGGCGCGGTGTTCACAAAGATCATTGACCGTAATACCACAATCCCCACCAAAAAGAGCCAGGTCTTCTCCACCGCCGCCGACGGGCAGACTTCGGTTGAAGTCCATGTTCTCCAGGGCGAGCGGGAGATGGCCTCCGGCAACAAGACTTTGGGGCGCTTCCATCTGGACAACATACCTCCCGCGCCGCGCGGTACGCCGCAGATCGAAGTCACATTCGACATCGATGCAAACGGGATCGTAAACGTAAGCGCTAAAGATCTTGGCACTGGCAAAGAACAGCATATAACTATAACCAGCTCCACAAATATGAGCAAAGACGATATTGACAAAGCAATCAGGGAAGCCGAAAAGTTCGCCGCCGAGGACAAAAAGCGCCGGGAAGAGGCGGAAACCCGCAACAGCGCGGATCAGGCGGTATTCCAGACTGAAAAGATAATGAGCGAAAACGGCGACAAGATATCCGAAGATCAAAAATCCCAGCTGACCGAAAAGAAAGACGCGCTCAAGGAACTGCTTAAGGGCGACGACATCGATGCGATCAAAGCGATGCAGGAGGAGCTTCAAAAGGTGTTGTACGAAGTTTCATCCAAGCTGTACGAAGCAGCGCAGGCGGCCGGCAATTCAGAACCGGACGGCGGTGACTTCGGCGGGGTCGGCCCGGACGAAGGATATGTTGACGCCGATTATAAAGAAGTAAGCGACGACGAACAACGCAATTAGTAAAAATTAAGCGGCGAGCCGGACGGCTCGCCGCGCCAACATAAGTGAGGCGGTGGCAAGGGTGCCTGAAAAAAGGGACTATTACGAGGTGTTGGGAGTATCCAAGACGTCCACGGATGAGGAAATCAAAAAGTCATATCGAAAGCTGGCCAAGAAATACCACCCGGACGTAAACCCCGACAACAAAGAAGCGGAAGCAAAATTCAAGGAAGTCAGCGAAGCCTACGAAATTTTAACCGACACGCAAAAGCGACAGAAATACGATCAGTTCGGACACGCCGGCGTGGATCCATCATATGGGGCCGGCGCCGGAGGGGCGGGCTTTGGCGGCGGGTTTAGCGGGTTTGGGTTCAGTGATTTGGGGGATATTTTTGGCGACTTCTTCGGCAGCGGGTTTGGCGGCTCGACAAGGGCAAGAAACCCAAACGCTCCCATAAAGGGCAGCGATATTCAAATCAATTTGCCACTTGATTTTATGGAGTCGGTCAAAGGTGTTAAAAAGACTATAAACATCTCCCGCCTGCAAACCTGTACGCCCTGTACAGGCACCGGAGCGGCGAAAGGAACCAAGCCTGAAACCTGCAAAGAGTGCGGCGGCACAGGGCAGGTCAAAGTAACGCAGCGTACGCCATTTGGAATGATGCAGAGTTCACGCGCCTGCGCACATTGCGCAGGCAAAGGAGCCACCATAAAAGATCCGTGCAAAGACTGTGCCGGAAAAGGCCGGGTACGCACAAGTAAAAATCTGGAGATAACTGTTCCGGCTGGGATTGACGACGGGCAAAGCTTTGTACTGCGCGGCGAAGGCGATCACGGAATTAACAACGGTCCGCCCGGAGATTGTATAATTCGCGTCAACGTGCGCCCGGGTGCGATATTTGAGCGCGACGGCTACGATATCTGGTGTGAGATCCCGCTGACATACGCGCAGGTTACGCTAGGCGACGAAATCACTGTTCCCACAATCGACGGCAAAGTAAGCTACACAGTTCAGGAAGGAACGCAGCCCGGCACGGTGTTCCGGCTGCGCAACAAGGGGGTTCCATATGTCAATGGCCGCGGCAGAGGGGAACAGTATGTGCGTGTAATATTGGAGGTTCCGCGCAATCTGAACGCCAAGCAGAAAGACGCGCTCAAAGCGTTTGAAAATCTGATGAGCGAAAAAAATTACGAGAAGCGAAAGGGCTTCTTTGAAAAATTCAAGAACGCAATGGGCATTTAAGATTCAAACCCGGCGTCTTTCAAAAGAAAGACGCCGGGTTTCTTTTTTACAGTTATCCAAGCTGTTTTGCAAGAATGGATTTGACTGTTTCTGGGTCAGCTTTTCCGCCCATTTTTTTCATAATCTGGCCCATAAGGAAGCCAACAACTTTCTGATTCCCGGCCTTATATTCATTGACCGACTTTTCATTCTGGGATAAAGTTTCCCGTATGGCTTCTTCAATCTGGGATGTGTCGGTGAGCATTCCCAAGCCTTGTTCTTGGACGTAGGCTTCCGGGTCTACACCTTCTTCAAAAACTCTGATAAGCAGCTTTTTGCCAATGCCGCGGTTGATTGTTTTGTTGTCAACCAACTCCATCAGCTTCGCGAATTTCCGACAATCAATCGTTATGTCGTCTTCGCCTTTGTTGTCTCCTTTCGCAATGCTCAGCAGCTCGACAATAATCCAGTTTGCAATCTCTTTTGGTTTTGGAAAATGCTCCATAGTTTTGTCGAAAATATCCGAAAGGACTTTGCTCCTGGTTATGATATTACTGTCATATTCCGAAAGACCAAGATCCTTTGTCATTCGGTTATATTTATCCAGGGCGGTTTCAGGAAGGCCCAAGCGTACACGGTTTATCCACTCATCGTCAATCACAACAGGCATAAGCTCGGGGTTTGGGAAATAGCGGTAATCGGTAGCGTCTTCTTTTTCGCGCATTGAGAAAGTAACGCCCTTGTTGTCATCCCAGCCCCGGGTCTCCTGAATAAGAACCTCGCTGCCGGTTTCGATTGCATTAATATGACGGTTCGCTTCGTATTCAATAGCGGCGGCGATCGCTTTGAGAGAGTTCATATTTTTGATTTCCGCGCGCGTACCCAGTATATCCGAGCCAGCTTCACGAACTGAAATATTGACGTCGCAGCGCATCGAACCTTCCTGCATTTTACAATCGGAAACTTCCGCAAAAATTAAAAGGGAGCGAAGTTTTTCCAGGTAGGCGATAACCTCCTGCGCGTTGCGAAAGTCCGGATTGCTTACGATTTCAATGAGAGGAACAGAAGTTCGGTTAAAATCAATAAGAGTGGAATCTGAGCGGCTGTCGTGAACAAGTTTTCCGGCGTCTTCTTCTATATGAATTTGCTTCAGCGTTATTCTTTTTGTGCCTGTTTTGGTTTCTATATCTACCCAACCGTTACGGCAAATAGGCGCAAACATTTGAGTAATTTGATAACCGGAGGGCAAATCCGGATAGAAGTAATTCTTCTTATCAAAGGTCATTACTTTTGCGATCTGGCTATTAGTGACAATTGCGGCGGCGATGCCAAGTTCGACAGCTTTTTTGTTTGTAACGGCAGGCATACCCGGCATACCGGCACAAGCGGGACAAACATTTTCGTTGGGCTGGGCGCCGAATTTGGCAGAGCAGGAACAAAAAAGTTTGGACTCCGTGGAAAGTTCAACATGGACTTCAAGCCCGATAACGATTTCATAGTTCATGATCCCGCCACCTCCCATGCCGTTAGCAGCGCACTTTCATTTTTCGCGTTCGCGATGAGCTGAACTGGTTGCCCCCTATAAGAAAATGTGACGGACGGCAACCCGACCAAAGGCGCAAGAGCAAACAGCGAAAGGTTTTCGTAAGGGTCATCTCCGATATTTGTCGGAAGTACAATAATGTCGTAGTTGTCAAACGCAAGGGATTGCTTTATAAGACCGCGAATCTTCATCGCCTTTTCGTAAAACGGGAGATAATAATCCCGCGAAAGCACCATGGATCCAATAACGGCGGCAAGCTTTGTTTGCAAGCCAAAAGCATGGGTTCTTGTTTTGAGATAAAGATCGTTTATGCTACTATACCCGTCTGCACGATAGCCATATTTTATCCCGTCATAGCGATTTATATTACCGCTGATTTCCGCGCAGGCAAGAATGTAAAATACTTGCTTATATATTTCAAAATAGTCCAGATTTATATCCTGCGCTTCGAATTTTCCGGCAAATTGAGATATATGTTCGCGTGTACTCGCGGTTGTTTGACTAAACACATTTGAGGGAAATCCGACCCGCAAAGTTTTATCAATTTTGGAGTGTCGGTACCGCTCCTGCGGAAACATCGCGCCGTCTTTTGGGTCGTGTCCAGCGATAATAGAAAGAAGTTCGAAACCATCACTGATATCCTTACAGACAATTCCGATTTGATCCATTGAACAGGCAAGCGGAATTAGCCCATATCGCGAAACTGTACCATAACTGGGGTGGATATAACAGACGCCGTTTTCGGCAGATTCGCGGCGATGTTTACCAAAAATATCGTTACAAAGAGCAAAGTCGGCGTTCCCGCTGCAAACCGCATTAACAGCCGCAGACGGGGCCTCCCTAATGTCCTTGGATACCGTGCCGATTCCGAATTCATCCATAGCCACGTTATCGGCAATTTGGATATTCTTTTCCCTCAAGCGGGTGGTCACGGTAGCGTCAAACGGGGCGATAAATCCTTCAAGAATTTTAGAACCAGCGCTTGCCGGTTTTCCCTTTTGCATGATACTTTCATCTAATACAGCGGCGCGAATTTGCGCCAAATCAGAATGATTCATTAGGCGTTCCTTCCTTTTCTCAGCCTAAAGTTTTTGGGGCCTGAAAGTAATATTCATATTGTTCTGGGGCATTAGATAAAAGCTCCTCCCGCAAGAGCATTTTTGCGCTGATATCTTCTCTGAAAACATTTTGAATATTCAGCACAGTGACCAGAGGTTCAATGTCCGACGTATCAATTTTTCGAAGTTCATTAAAACTTTCTATGAGCATATTCGCGCAGCCTGATATCCATTCTCGTTCATTTTTTGGTAAATTCAGCTTGGCCATAGTTTCGTATTTTTCGATGTTTTGCAAATAGCTCTCCTCCTTAAATATCTACCGGATTTTAATATGAACTTCCCTCAACTGTTGCTCGGCAACGGGGCCAGGCGCACCCAACAGAAGATCCTGCGCATTACTGTTCATCGGGAAGGCAACAACCTCGCGTATATTGTCCTCGCCGGTGATAAGCATAACAATACGATCAATGCCCGGGGCCATTCCCGCATGAGGCGGAGCACCGTAATGAAAAGCATTAAAAAGCGCGGGGAATTTGCTTTCGATGTCATCCTTAGTATAACCGGCAATTTCAAAAGCTTTGATCATGATATCGGGGCGATGGTTACGAACCGCACCGGAGGAAAGTTCCACACCGTTGCACACTATGTCATATTGATGTGCCTTGATTTCGAGAGGGTTCATAGTTTCGAGAGAATGCATTTCTCCCTGAGGCATCGAGAATGGGTTGTGCGTGAACTCAATGACTTTTGTTTCTTCATTCAGCTCATACATCGGGAAATCGGTGATAAAGCAAAATTCAAACGAATCTTTCGCGATGAGGTTTAGCCGTTTACCAAGTTCCGTCCGGATTTGCCCGGCAAGTTTGTCCACAATTTTGGGTACGTCACTGATAAAGAATAGGGTATCGTTCTCTTTGAGTGAGAGAAGCTCGATGAGATGTTTTTGCTTGTCTTCGGAAAGGAATTTAACGATAGGGCCTTTTAGCTCCATGTTCTCGAAAATAGAAATATAACCCAAACCTTTCATGCCGATCTCTGTGGCGTAAGCCAACATTTTTTCAAAAAATGATTTGGAGGAACCGGCGCAATTCGGGGCAACAATACCGCGTACAAATTTGTTCTTAAACGGAGCGAAATCGACGCCGCCAAAGAACTCGGTTAAGTCCTTAATTATCAGCGGGTTGCGCAAATCGG
>Ga0123355_10022240_pt1 | contig 10165 bp, 6 predicted proteins | sample TergutEmb28metaG_3_FD_89872 | JGI IMG/M metagenome (GOLD analysis project Ga0123355, IMG submission 89872) | Embiratermes neotenicus P1 segment gut microbial communities from Petit-Saut dam, French Guiana - Emb289 P1 | ecosystem: Host-associated > Arthropoda: Insects > Digestive system > Gut ... | reverse complement strand
GTGAGATAATGTTGAAAAATGTTGTAGAACGAAGCAGGCCGCAGATGACCAAAAAGAGCATGCGCATTGCATGCTGCATATCTAGGGCTACAAATAAACACTCAGGTTGTGTAATACTTATTGAATTTCCACAAAAAAAATGGTAAAACAAACGCCAAAAACAATTAAATTATACGTATAGTCTCTGTCTTTTTAAAAAAAAAAATTATTAGAAAAAAAAAAAAAGGGGCCTTACCTTTCGGGGCAACCCCCCCCCCCCCCCCCCCCCCACACCCACGCACATGTGCACACATGTGAATGCACATACACACAAACACACACATACTTCTTCTGGCCTAGCTACACTTGCTATCGGCATGTCTCAGTGCTGATAAACCACAGACAAAGAGGGAGTCATGCTGAAAGGACACTGCAGAACAAAATTAAATAAGAATATTTTCCATTAGATGCTTGCTGTTGCTTTATGTTTTCACGCCAGACAGTTTACATTCATTAAAGGTGGTGTTATGTTTCTTACATGAGATCCTTGGGAATGTATAAGTTTTCTGTCAAAGACAGATTTCCATTCTCTCCAGGTTCTGTTTAAGCCAAGTTTCACCGCACTGTGAAACCCATACTACCAGCTGATGCAAGAGAGTTTTCCTGGAACTCTATGATTTATGTCATGTGGAACCACCCATATATCCACTTTACAACATACAGAACAATGAACTTAATTGTTTTTCTGGCATGCTCTAAATGTCCCCTCACTCTATTCTAACAGGTGTATTGTGGGGCAGAAAACAAGCACTCTCATGTTATTTTTTTTGTGCTGCTGCATTTGGGATGAAAATCAAGAGTAAAATTTAATCACAAATGTCTCTACTCAGATGTGAAGTAATTAAAATAGTAGAACATACAAGAGTAAAGAGCATAATATTAGTTTTACATTATGCTCTCACTAAAGTTTCTGCCTTCAATCATTCCTTACATATTGTGTTTCAAAGAGTTGCAAGTCGGATGAATTTCACCACACTATGCAAACTTCCACAGTCACTACCTTAAAAATTAACATACTTAGGGGGCTCAGTCATCACAATTACTTTCTCCAAATGCCAAACCAGTGTAAAAAATTTGTAAAATATACAACATACAAGGGGTTTTTTTTTTGTTTTGTTTTCTGTGCAAACTGATGTGGAATCACTCAAGAGGGGAAAGGAGATTCAACAGCTTAAGAGACTAGGTATTCAAAAACCCTACACTGTGAGAGGCTATGATCTACTGTGCATGGGAGTGGAGGTATAGCTCCACACATTCTAAACATCAGCATCAGAAGAAGGTTGCCTACAATCTACTGGGCATGGGAGTGGGGATACAGACTCATCTTAGCCACTATTTGAAGGTGAATGATCAGCTTCGTACCGTGGATGTTTCACCCATGGAAAAACATCCCCTCTACTCACTGGATAGGTGGATGGGTGGAATTTTTGCACCCACGGTGAATCAAAAACCCATTCTCTGGTTGGCCAGTTTGTAGCCTAGCACCTATAATGACTGACCCACTCCACCTCATTATCTAAACCAAATACATATTTTTAAAGTGTGTAACTGCTACAATGGTCAGTAACAAAATTACAGTCTTGTGGCATATTATGCCATTTATTTGTATTGTGCCAACATTCACTATGAAATCCCACAGAACTGTAAATTTAAACTATAATCCTGTGAACCAAAACACACTTGACTCACTTGTTCTCACAGTTGGGAGAATGTTTCACAACTCGCTTCTTTTTGCCATTGGAAAATGGCATTACAGTTACAGTAGCACGTGATGTGGAAGGATTATCCACTTCAACTGGATCCACTGCCATCCGCTTGAATTTGCGTTTCCTGTGGTCCAAAAAAAAATACTGCATTATTACGAGTGTGTTATAATATAGAAAGGACAGAAATCGACCATCAGCCCACATGACAAGAAACAAATACAAAATTTTGGTGGAAAATGTTCACATAGAAGAGTGTAAGAGAAATGGAAATATGACATTATATTGGATCTCACACACATGGATTGTGGCATGGGATCTTGTCTGATGACAGTATGTATTATATATGACACAGAAATTTCCAGTTCTGCAGTCACATAAAAAGGATATTACTCTGAATAAAAATTATAGTGAATAAAATTCACTTCCCTGCCAGTTAACAGTGAACTTCAAAAGAATAAAAATGCAAAATAATGTAAACAGGATACATGCACTATCTTAGAAAGCAATTCATTTGCAAAGACATTTTACAATACCTCCGTGTGTTCGGATGTACAGGCGAAAAATTCTCATTGAACGAATCTGATTCAATATTTCCATGAAGTTGAGTAACTGGGCGAGTTTTACGAGTGAATGGGGCAAGCTGACGATGAATACCTGCTGATAGCACATCATCCGAATCACTCTGTAAACAAATGTTGGTACAATTACTTATTTCACTTCCATTGCCCTTTTCACCACCACACCAACACCCAAAATCACAATCTTAATGTCATGGGCTGACGAACATTAACATTATTGTCTTCCAGGATATAATGGAGGATATCTGGGAGAAGCACACCAATATTTTGGACAAACCTGTTGACTCTACCTTCGGAGTAAAAGAAGTTGCATTTCTGGGATATGCCACAGTGTAGTCTGGTACATAAAAGTATGTACTGACATTCCAGAGAATTTTGCTGACTCTGTCTTCAAGGCAGCTGTTATGTATTCTAGAATGTAACACCTTATAGTCTGATAACATATCAACATCTTGCAGGAATCTAGTGCCTGCCTCCTCCTTTCATCCTGAAAACACTAACATGTTCCTCTGGAACAATGGTACCAAATGTACTATACAGAGTATTATAACTCAGAACACCAAAGTCTTCATGTTCCCCATTGTGAGAACCATAAATCCCCTTCTTGGGGTTCAGCACTCATCCAGCAGTCCCAGTATCACTCTAGCAATAACACTGTACTCAGAGTTATTGCCACTGTCTCATATTCACACAAGCCAGGCAACATATGCATAACACTGTAGCATGTTTGTGTGACCTCTGTTGCTGTGGAAAAACAATAAATAATACATACTCCGAGTGTGTGTATTTGCGGCCTCAGTTATCAAGCATGCAAATCGCATGCACTGTATTATATTGTCATCTGTGGCCTGTCCAGTTCTACCATACTTTTCCATGTTATCTCATAAACATCATCATATTTGGACAAAAGTTAATGAACACAAAATGTGTGTGTTTTGATATTCTCTTCAACTTTATCTGAAACATTTCATTCTAAGAATAATTTGGTGAGATACTATCATAAATGTACATATGGCTTCATGCAAAGTACCCATAATTCTTGCCAGGTTTTAACGAAACTTGAAAATTCTCCACAGATATTCAAAAAATACTCAAACTTCAAGTTTCATAAAAATCCATCCAGTGGGAGCCAAGCTGTTCCATGTGCACGGAAGGACGGACACACAGTCAGTCATGACAAAGCCAGCAGTCACTTTTTGCAATTTTGCAAATGCACCTCAAAATAAAACTGTTGTTCACAAAACAGTTACATCCCCATCCTGAGGGGAAACAGTGTGCTAGTATTAATATCTCTAACCCTGACAGATAAATATCACTAACACCCTGGCACTCAGAGCTGTCAATTAAAGACAGGCAGAAGGATAGAATAAAAGTGCAAGATAGGCAAGAAAAAATATGTAAATATATTTACAGACCTGAATTTGTTACAGTACAATGTAACCAACAGTCATCTTGTATGGTCAGAGAAAAAACCTTTTTGGAAAGTGGTTCTATCTCAACTATCAAAGTCTATTCAGTTCGGGCCATTACAATACACTAATCTCTATCCCCCTTCCTGGGTTCAGGATTTTACATTTACGTCTGTTTTTCAACCAAAAGTGCTGAAAATGAGTTCTGGTGCATCAGATTAGTTTTAATTCCATTACATGCATGGAAAATTACTGTCCAAGATGAGCCAATCTGCCTTATGCTCTAAAATTCAGAAAACAGTCACAAGTCTTACAGCAACTCTCACTGCACACCATTTCAGTCACATGCGCTTCCACAATAATTTATATGCTTTCCTTTGAAATTTGGTAAAATTTTCAACTTCCTTCTAAAGCCTTATTAAAATTATTCATAATTCCTAGGAGTGTTCTGCTTTCAAACTGTTGTGCTCCTCACCTGATGCAAGCTAGACAGACCCTTATCACGTGAAAGCATCAGTTCACCTATGCTACTGCTGGAATCATCACTCTGGGTTCTATGGCAGGCTGCTGCTGTAAAAGACATGTTAAAATAAACAGGTATTTATACACAGACCTTAGTTTATGTGGCCCATATTGCTGGTCACTTCACAGACCATTCTGCATGATGGCAGGACGGAAAGCAGTCACTTCTATTCAAAATGTCTGCAAGCCATGTTCCATGTACTTTATTTCACTGTACTGCATTGAATGTTAGTTTTCTATTCACTATATTTAACAAACATGCAAAAAATGTTTAGTTCAATGTATTGCATGTAGTATCAGGTTTTTAGTCACAACATTTAAAAAATGTGCAGGTAATGGTTTCCTTTGGCCTGCAGGAATGCAGCCCATGTAACAAATTGTCCACTGCACAATGAAGTTTTTGTTGGTGAAGATGAACACAGTACATCCTGAATGCTTTTTCTTTCTTTTCAGATTGTCTTCAGTGCATGGACTATTTATTTCCACACACTTTTAACATGCCCCACATGTAAAAATCACACAGGACCAGGCCTGGTGAATGTGGACACAATCCCCTGATTATTGTTCTGTAATCACAAACATTCTCTTAGTGACATATATTATTGTTTGTGGTGTGAGCTGTCATACAGTCTTGCTGGAGGAAGAAAGAAAGAAAGAAAGAAAGAGAGAAAGAAAGAAAAAGAGAACGAATGAAGGAAAGAATGAGAGAGAGAAAAAAGGGAGGAAGGAAGGAAAAAGAAATAAAAAAGAATGCAAGGAAGAAAATGCAGATATTCTCTAGTAATCAAAGAGGTGATCAAAAAATGTCATGACAAAATGTACCTAATAATCCTTGCCACACTCATAGCAAACCACACATTTTAATAATGTTGTGTAATGGCAATCTGAGGCTTAACATGGGATTTTCTGCAGAATGATACTCTTTATTCTGAGAGGTCACATATCTACTGAGAATAATGAAGTTTCATCACACACAGAACAAGAGTAAGACCTATTTCTTTCTATGAATCAGCAACACTTCTTGTAGGGTTAGTACTGAGCATATACAGACGAGTAGTACAGAAACATGTACTGTTACAATCAGATTCCAGTGTGACTGAAGATGGACTTCAATACTACAAACATATTAATGACCACTCTGTGACAAATCAGATGTAAGCAGATCAGTAAGTCAGCCACATTTCTTGCAGTAACATACCTGGCAAGAAGTGACCAATCATATGGGCTACATAAACTATGGACCCCCATATATAAACTAATGATATTTAAATGCAAAATTTAATGAAACACTAGAGTTATAACACCATACAGCCGTTATGTGGACACACATCACAGCACATATCTGCAAGAGAAGGTGAGGGTAAGCAGTAATGTGGTGGTAGGGGTAAGAGGCATCTGTAAACAAGCAGGAAGCATGAATCCTACATTGTAACAATATTTGCTTTACACAAAGCCAAGCAGAAAGACTGGCCTACCCCACCTCTCTCAGCATCATTCCACCAAGTTAACGTGCCCATCTACATGACTCCATGCAAAAAGATGGAATACAGGCAGACAGACAGACTTCTGTCTACCATAATTCTGTCAGTCCTTAGAAAGTGTGACAATTTCATTTTCCTTAGCCATTATATGCTGTCTAAATTAATAGTAAAAATGCATTGTTTCACAAGCCACTTCTGCAAAATGGAGAGCCCAATCCAATGGATATATTATGCTGAGCCTGTCTCAGTTACTGGACTAATCACACTGGCTGAAGACAAAAGCTGAGCCAGTTTTCAAATCCTTATCCTTTTCATAATCATCATAAATTACGAATAATGTCCAGGGTAAATTTAAGATGCATCTTCATCAAAATCATTCACAAATGAATTGTCATGTGTGTTTCACCTTATAACTTTAACCAAGCAGCTTTATCTTGGTAGCAAATGTGCCTCTAGAGTCTATGTTTGCACATTTACTATGTGATGCAAATGCAAGACAGAGAACTACTTGTATACTGAATAGTTTCCAACAAAAATGCCCAAATTTGAGTCCCCAAGGAGGTAAGAGATCAGGGACATGAAAAATGATTTGTAAGTCTTAGACTTTTGTTAATTAATATTTCAATTACAAACAATTCCTTTTACATTATAATTTTCTGAAACAGAATATCTTGTATTTTGCACTTCTTTCGTCCATAAACATAACTGTTTACCCCAAAATGTTACCCACAAAAAGTAAGCAATCCAAACATGGTTCTCTTGCAATTCACCAAAATAATCTGTCATTACATTCGATATTGGATGCATTTCCTATATTAATTTAAAGTTAAAGACATATTAATAATTCCCTCCTTACGAAGGTTTCCAGTAGATCTAGCACGTCTGCGTAATCCCCACCGTCGACGGGATGACAGACGGGATGACTCCTCCAGTGCATTGGTCAGATCTTGGACCAGAGCTTCCATCTTCATACGCAGGTCTGCTGGTACTGCTTGAAAAACACGCTCCATCGGAACTTTAGTATAGCACGTGATGCTGACCAGCAGGGACCAGCAAAATGCTGATCTTTCCTGGTAAAACATTCAGTTCATATCCTTATCACGGCAAATATATGGGTAGACTTTGAACATTCAATTCTGTTTTGAACATATTCAACCTAATGTACAGGATTCATACACACATACATAAATACACTTTATGGATCCAAAGTTTGTCAAAATGGTAGAAGGTTGTGGCACAAGTCATGCACATCCAATATTTACGAAGTACGCAACGTACACAAAATTATTACAGTTCAGAATACTATAAGCATCTCAAACGCATTGTCATCTTTGCGCATTAAAAAATCATCCACAGAATAAAACTGTGTGTATTGAAGTATGTTCTGAATGCTACTTTAAATTGTGCCATTTCGTTCATGTTTGAAGTCATAAACTGCATGAAAACCATTCGTTTCTGTCATGTCATTCATCATACTCTACTTATCGTACACCTACTTACTAACATGCAACATTCGCTCATAAGCACAAAATATACCTTCACGTTTTCGAGCTGACAGCTCGGCTTATACCTGTCGTTCGTAAATACCTAATAACAAGACAAAGGAAATCGTCTGAAAATTAGACCAACCGAATTACGCACGTACACAACGAAGACATACACCACAGCACCATTACAAAAATGTCCCACAGCTGATATCTTGTTTCCACTAACGTACGCTAGGGCTAAGCTCACGCCACTTCATTGGTTGTTTCTGGTCTAATTCTCATTTTCAATTATCTGTAGTATAATACAGCCTTGTAAATAGGTCGCGTCTGCAGAAAGACGTAATTTAACGTATTTTATACTACAGTAAAAAATATTGCAGTATACCGTACCAGAAGTGTTAATGACGTCTACTGTTCAAGCGCAAACAACACTAATCTTTCACAGCTTTAGTGGTATTTGAACATCCATGGTACCGAAAAGTGAATTTAAGAACTTCGTGCAATTACAAGTTTATAAAGAATTTGTTATTTAAACTGCACGAATTTGTATGCTTTATTAACCGCATATTGCTGAGCGGCAAGAGGGGAAACAAATGCATGGTCTAATGCAGAGCAGCATCACGTTTCAAGTGAAAGCTGCTGGTTTACCTTGGAAAGAGAAGTAGGCGTTGTCTCCGTATGCAGAGCTCATGTAACTAAATTCGCGTGATCCCGTTCTTTCGCGTCTCTCTCACGTAAGAAAGTCGCTGCACCGTAATGGTGCCTTTTCCAACCGTAAAACGAAGCGGTTTATACATAACGTTTACTGTGTATTATGAGCATGAAGACGGGTAGAGTACACATACTTTTGAATTTATTTTCCGTAATAAATGTGAACGTAAGAAGTATATGTCCTACTTTGTGCGAAGTTGTGCCACATTTAAACTAGTAATGTACGCTTTTAGTTTTATTAATTACAACATGTCGAATTCAAGACTCATCAACGATTACGAGGAGTTTCTGTGCAAAGTAAAGAAAAACATTTGTGCAACCAGTTTCTCTTAGATGTGTAAAATGTTATACGTAATTAGTTAATGAAATGGGTTTGTTGCACAACACAGTGACGGTGTTTCTGTTGACTTGTGGTGTTAGTTTAATAGTTTTCCTGTGTTTTATGTTTGACGGTACCAAATTTCCATTACCAAAACTTCACAGACCTCTTCCAGTAGCATATAATCGATTAATTCCAACGGCCATAGAGTTACTGGACCTTCCTCATTTTCAGTATATTATAAATAATGACGTCTGCTTGTCTGACATCGCCATTTTTGCTATACTAATAATTACTTCACATGCTGGTGACATTGAAGTGCGTAGTGCCATGCGACGCGCTTATCCTGCAGATGAACTGAAACAGTTGGGAATTCGTCGTGTTTTTCTTCTGGCCATTTCTAATCCTAAAGATGATATGCGGTATAATTCAGTTTCTCAGAATGCTTTAGAGGATGAAAATCGTCGATATTCTGATTTAGTCCAAGGAAATTTCAAAGAAGCCTACCGTAATTTAACATATAAACATGTGATGGGTCTTCTGTGGGTAACACAGTACTGTCAGCAAGCTCAGTATGTCATAAAAATGGATGATGATATTGTTGTTGACTTTTACAGACTTCGAACTGTAATGAATTCTATTGTACAAGATCATAGACCACTGCTGATGGGTTATCTCTTAAAAGGAACTCAACCTGTTCGAGAACCTGCCAATAAGTGGTTTGTCACCCAGTCAGAATATCCTCAGTCTATGTACCCACCATTCCTGTCTGGTTGGTTGTATATTACAACACCAAAAGATGCAAAGACCTTGGCTGAAGCCTCAAAAACTGTCCCATACTTCTGGATTGATGACATATATGTCACAGGGCTACTAGCACAATTAGTAGGAATTTCTCACCAGGATATACATCAGTATTTTACCTTACATCATGAATACCTGGAGTGCTGCATCCAAGACAAGATCCACATGTGTGATTATATAGTTGGACCCAACGGTGGGGATCCCATACTATTGTTACATTTCCAGAGGCAAGCTGCTAGGTGTCAAGAGCAAATGTGCCCCAAGAGGCCACCATACAGAGCTCTCAATAAAACATGTGTTGCTAAAAAAAATGTTTCAGTACTAAGACAGGGTCATGGTGAGGTAAAGTCAGTGCATATCTTTTGAATCTGAATTAACTTGTGTTTAATCTGAATGTGATACAAATAGTCATAATGGATGAAAGTCAAAAGCTTCTGAAACATTGGCATTTGATTATCTAGTATGTACATAATATGAATATTATTAAAAAAATAGTTTTTTGTGCTCATGTCAAAGTAGTTTATAAGAAACGGAACATGTCATAATTTGTATACTGATTATAGGCATCTTGAGTTACTTTAAGTCTGCCTATCACATTCTCCAAGTTTGAAGTCTTTAGGTGAGGCAAAATATGTGAACAAGTCTCATGAGTCGGTTGTTAGGTACACTGTCATTAACAAGAGTAAAACTGAATAAAATTGTATGAATGCCAGATGCAAGAGCATGGTGATATAATGGAGGTTAAACAGAAATGGTATGTTAAAAATGTCACACATCTTCATTTAGCAGATGGGCTTGAGACCAAAATCTTAAAACAAGTCTCATCAAGTCATTATTGCCAAAGATCTCATGAATGGAGATCAGGCAGATAAATGAGGCATATCACAGACCTTTTGGTTCAAACCTAGGAGACTCCATTCATTCATTTATTTAGCATTCGAATAATCCACTTCTGATAAAGCAACCATAGGATAGAGAATTTGTCATGATATACAAGGTCTGTAAATAAAGTAATGAGACTGATTCAATATAACTCTGTACTTACTTTTAAACTACAAATCGAGTTTGTCCCCTTCAAAATAGTTCCCTTGGGAGGCTACACACCTCCG
>Ga0123355_10022239_pt1 | contig 10165 bp, 5 predicted proteins | sample TergutEmb28metaG_3_FD_89872 | JGI IMG/M metagenome (GOLD analysis project Ga0123355, IMG submission 89872) | Embiratermes neotenicus P1 segment gut microbial communities from Petit-Saut dam, French Guiana - Emb289 P1 | ecosystem: Host-associated > Arthropoda: Insects > Digestive system > Gut ... | reverse complement strand
CGATTTGATCGGCGATTGGGCGGTGGATTCCATCCTCTGGCTCCACGCCGCCGGGCTGATTGTCGGCGATGACACCGGCAGCCTGAACCCCCTCGGAACCGCAAACCGCGCCGAAGCCGCGACTATCGTCCTTAGATTTACGCAGTCTGTCTTGGATGTGCCGGTGAGCTAGAAAAGTCTGGGGGCTGACGGTTGTTAGTCCCCGGTTTTTATCAAAGAACAGATCCCAAAAGATCAAACAGAATCAAAAAGAGGCGTTTTAACGGTGCTTCGATGGTTTCAAAACACACCCTATGGGAATCGCGTTGATTTAAATTTGTTTTCTCTCGCCATAAGCGGGGGAAAACAAGAAATCTAATAACGTGTTTGCCCACTGCCCAAAAAGAGAAAAAGAAACCAGTACTTTAGGAGGAGATTTAGATATGAACGCATTATTACACAGTTCACGCAAAACCTTAGCAATACTTCTGGCCTTTGTCATGATCTTGACCTTGTTCCCAGCGGCGCTTGCCACAGATACGGTTGCCCCGATCGGGGGGTCTGCAGAGACGTTTCCTTTCCCCGATGTGCCGGAAGGCCATTGGGCGCGTGAAGACATTTGGGAAGCTTATCGCAGAGAGTTTGTAAGAGGGCACGACACGGGTCACTACGCTCCGGAGGGGCCTGTACAACGTGCGGAAGCGGTCGCCATTCTTTGGAATATGGAAGGTCGGCCTGCGGCAGCGTTTCAACCGAACCGTTTTACCGACGTCAGTGAAGGAGATTGGTTTGCCGCTGCAGTTATGTGGGCGGCGGAGCGCGGCGTTGTAGCCGGGCGCGCCAACAACGACGGTACATACCGCTTTGATCCGTCTACCGCGATTACCCGGGAAGAGCTTTTTGCAGTCAAGAAGAACTTTGCCGGCGCCATCTGGAACGTTGATCTCACATCGGGAGAAGGCCCGCGGTGGCCGTTCGCTGATCACGCCCAAATCAGCCCGTGGGCGGTAGATCACATTGCGTGGGCACATTATGTGGGCTTGGTTGTCGGTATCAATAGCGGAACAGCGGAAGCACCGATTTGGAATGTGAATCCATTAGGAACGGCGACCCGCGCTGAATTAGCAACGCTTGCCGTCCGCTTTGATGACACAGATTGGCTGTTAGCTCCGGGGCCATTCGAAGGTGCGACGATTGATATTTTGACCTTTGCGGACTTCCACGGCATGGTGGATAGTGAGATTATATCGATGAATGATGCCGACCCAGGCGCGGCCCGCTTTGTGGCATATGCGCAATATCTGAGAGGGGAGAACGAGAACCCGGATAACGTGATGGTCATCCCCGGTGGTGACGATCTCCATGGCCATCCGCTGTCAAACTTTCTCCTCGGTGCGCCGGGCGTGGCGATGATGTATGAGCTCGGCGTAGAGTATGCGGCGCTCGGCAACCATGAATTTAGTTTCGGTTTTGAGCGCGCTATGGAGCTGACCGATGAAATTACCTATCTGGCTGCAGACCTATTCTACGCGGCGGATCACCCGAATACGGCCCTGCGTGGTACACGGCCTGACTGGGTAGAGCCCTATGCCGTTGTTGAATTTGAGGACGGCAATATTACGCTTGCGCTTGTTGGTCTGATGACGAGAAACATGGCCGGATTGGTCCCGGCTGTGTTCGGGGAAGACAGCTTCTACGAACTTCGAACACCGACCAGAGCAGATGCGGATCCCGCGTGGATCACAGCCATTGAAGATCTGATCGACGAACTCAGGGACGAATATGGTGTAGACGCCGTGATCGGTGTGACTCACATGTACGTATCGCAAGCGGGCGGAACGATCACGGGCGGCGAAGCGCCGCGGTTGGCGGAGTTGATTGATGGTTTTGATGCGATCATCGGTGGCCACAGCCATACGCGCTCTACGGGCGTACTGCACGATACGCCGATCATTGAGGCAGGACAGCACGGGCGCAGCATGGGGAGAATTTCCCTGGACTTCAACGCGGACGGCGATTTGGACGATGTGACGCTTTGGCTCAGCCCTGTGAACGCGATTCGGGATATGGAGCTTCCCGTAGATCCCGCAGATCCGATTCGGGCCGCGCATGACAGAATGGCTGCGGTAATAGACGCCTACTGGGATGCGCCGATTGGCGGTGTAACCCCGAGAGATCATTTGCTCACCCCTATCGGTACGCGGAGCATCTACAGCGAGACCCGCGCTGACAGAGATGTTTGGGCAACCAGACTTGTTTTAGACTACGTGATTGAAAACGCAGAGGTATTGGGCGGTGCAAATCCGACCTATGCCGACTGGGTTTACGTGTCTAATGCCGGCGGGTGGAGAAATGTACAGCCCTTTGCATTTGGACCGGGCACAGAGGTTAACCGGGGGCATATGTATGGTACCATGCCCTTCAACAATGCGATCATTTTGCTTGAGATGCACGGCAGAGACCTTGTGACCTTGCTCAGTATGCAGGGCAGCGGCGTTGCTACGGGGCCCGGGTTTGGTCTCGGCGGTGCAACGGGGCCGTTGGGCGGTGCGGTGATAGCCGGTGCCGCCAGAGGCGCGCGGTTGCCGGATGAAGTAATCAACGGTGTGAGCCGTCCCCGATGGGAATGGATCAATACGAGCACAGGCGATCCGATCAGCGATGACCTCGCCACCGTTTATAGAGTAATCGGGTCCAATTTCATTTTGGGCGGCGGTGATCGGTTCCCGTTCCCGGGCAACCAGTGGGGTGACCTGCTACAGATGACACCCGTTCCGGACTCTGTACCGCTAGCCCTGATGGCGGACGGATCGACAGTTCCGTGGAGCGGATTTGTGGCAGAATTCCCCGATGGCACGACCTGGGACGCCGCCGGACTGCGTACCCTGCGCACTGCGATGATTGCCCAGCAGGAATGGAGAGGCAGCAATCCCGGTTACACGGCGGAACTTACCGTGGCTGCAACAGCCGGTGGCACAGCGGAGATCACCTCTCCCTTTGCGCCCGATGATCGTGTGCGGAATGTGAATGTTGTTCCGCAGCATGTCCTTGTAACCGCGACTCCGGCAGACGGATACGAATTCCTTGGCTGGTTTAACGCTTCAGACGCGGTTGATGCTGCGCCGCTCTCCACGGATTTAATGTACCTATTCGTTCAGCGGGGTGCGCAGAATCTGGTGGCACGTTTTAGTGAGGTGCCGGCAATCACCGCCACCTTCTTGGGGATCGGGGATTATCACGGGTTTCTCAACAGTGAAAACAGCGCTTCTGACCCGGGCGCGGCGCGTTTTGTATCCTTTATGGATGCGCGGATAGAAGCATATTACGAAACGACCGGGTTTGAGCCGATTGTGCTCCTCGCAGGGGATAACTATTTCGGCCAGTCGTTCAGCAATCTGTTCGGCGGTGAGTCGGCACTCCACGTTTTGAACCGGGTCGGTGCGCGCTATGCGGCACTCGGCAACCACGAGTTTAGTTGGATGAACCGCACTCTTTTGGAGAGCTTTGGTGAGACGAATGTTGCGGCGAGAATGGCTATGTTGGGCGGCAGTCATCCGCTGTTGCCCGGTGTCCCGCGGGAACCCGGGATTCCGTACCTTGCGGCAGATGTATTCCTCGCGGGGACAGACAATCGGCCCGCTTGGGTACAGCCTTATGCCATTGAGACATTCGAGCGAGACGGCGTAAGCGTACAGGTTGCAATCGTCGGACTGACATATCAGCATATGACCTCTCTGACGAACCCGAACCTCCGTGCCGACCTCGCATTTAGAACGCCTCGTGTCGAAGGTGGGGTCGATATGGATTTTGTGTGGTTTGAGACGCTGATTAACGGGTTGAGAAGTGCCAGCCACCCATCCGGCGGTGTGGATGCGGTTATCGCGATCACGCACACCAGTTGGGGCGCATCCAGCGACAATGTGGTAAATGGGCTCGTCAGAAGAGGGAATGCCCACTTAGACGGCTGGTTTTCCGGTCATACACATGGCTATCAGAGCACAGTCAGGGCAAACGACGCAGGGGATGAGCAAACAATCCGCACGGCGATGGTAAACAGCGGTCACCATGGTCGCGGTATTGGGCAAATTCAGCTCATGTTTAACCAGGACGGTGATCTGATGGATGTCAGCGCAACGGTACACGGTGCCAGTAACGGAAACCTGGTACGCGGCTATGACCCGGACCAGGAAATACTTGAGTGGATCTATGGTGCCGGTGCTACTTGGACGAGAAATGGTCTCGACCTTATCGTCACCCCCGGACCCGGCAATGATGGTTTGCACCAGATTCGCAATGCGGAATGGGGAGAGACGCTCGGCGCGCGCAGCACGTATAATCGGGACCGGAACGGCAGAAACCAATGGCTCTTAAATCTGGTGGTCGATTACGTCAACCGCGTACACGCAGATGATGTACCGGCGACGGCAGGCGTAAGCAGTTTTGACGGTACGATTGCAGTGATGAATGACAACGCTTGGCGGCAAGAGGACCCGGAGTGGGTACCCAGTGATGTCGTGACCTACGCGGAACTCGTGCGATCATATACGTTCTTAGACAGTGTCCCGCTCTTTGAGATGCGCGGTGCGGATCTGATTGAGCTGCTCAATATTCCGAGCGGCGGAAACCATGCAAACCCCGGACGTGACCCCGGCACGGGGCTGCCGAACTGGGGGACCATAGGCGGTAAGACGATTGCCGGTGCATATTTGCAGGACGATGTATGGCACAATGCGGCAACGGGTCTGCCGATTTCGAACACCGGCGTCTACAGGATGGCTGTATCCAGCCATATGTTTAATGGTGTCGGCGCAAATGGCGGCCAGCGCTTTCCCTTGCCGGGCAACAACCACGGAGCAGCCTTGGGCTTTGAACAAATCGGTTTTGTGAGCGGCTTGGGGGCTTATAATGAAGGGCGGTATGATTTCGGGCCACAGTTTGCGGCAAGAGATCCCATCTCCGGCCAGCACCTGAGTATTCGTGAAGTTTGGGCTAGAGAGGTGCAGTACAGGGCCACGCTTGCGGCGAGTGACTTCACTTCTTGGGTCGCGGTAGAGGCCGGCGGCGGAGACGGTACGGCCAGATTGGAAGTTTGGGGCAATGGTGTGGTAGCGACCGCGCAGTCCAGATGGGGCAATCCCTCTTATGGCACGACGGCCAACACGCAGAGAGATCTCCTTGTGAACGGCCATGCAGTGCGTGTCACTGCAACGCCGGGAGCAGGCTTTGCGTTCGTCGGCTGGTTCGACGCGGATGACCCGCTGGGGCCTCCGAGGTCGTTAGAGCCGGTGTACATCTTCACCACGAGCGGCACACTGACCCTCGAGGCGCGCTTTGCGTCTGTGGCCTAACGGGGTAGTGGACAAATGCGTTGTTAGATTTCTGGTTTTCCCCCGCCTACGGCGGGGGAAAACCAATTTAAGTCAACGCGATTTGTCCACTACCGCCTAACGGCTTGACTCATTGTATTGATTTTTTTGTGGGCTCCTCTGCGTATGGCAGGGGAGCCCACAATAGTGTTATCTCTAAGCTTGTCTGCGCTCCCACGTTTTGGGCAGTGGACAACGCATTGTTGGATTTCTTGTTTTCCCCCGTCTATGGCGGGGGAAAACAAATTCAAATCAACGCCATTTGTCTACTGCAACGTTTTGGACTTGACAGAGTACCATTTCCCTAGTATAATTCTCAGGTGGAAAAGCTCTCGCGATTCTGTCCCCTTGAAGGTGCGTCGTAAGCGAAGTGAACCATACGTGTTCTGTATCAAACGAGACTTGTATTTACGGACGGTTTTCCGCAAATGCTTTGTCGAGTTCATACCCGTAGGGGCAGGAAATGTATACGCTTAAGGCCCAGTAGTTCAGTTGGTTAGAACGCCAGCCTGTCACGCTGGAGGTCGACGGTTCGAGCCCGTTCTGGGTCGCCATGCAACACCGGCTTTTGCTGGTGTTGCATCCATGCTGCTATAGCTCAGTCGGTAGAGCGCATCCTTGGTAAGGATGAGGTCCCCGGTTCAAATCCGGGTAGTAGCTCCAAATTTCTTTGTAAATAGTAGCTTTCCGGGTTTGTAGACGCGGGAGGCTACTTTCTTTTTTGCCGCTGAAACTCAGATTTCCGCCATGCTAATGAACCGTGCTAATGCATTTATAAATGTCCTATAGCGTTTTATTGTGTCTGAACTGTTTGTAAGAGCAATATTTGCAAGAATTTCTGGGATAGCGGCATCATCATTTGATACGCCGGGAAGCTCTTTTTCAACTGCGCCGATTATAAGGAACAAATTCAAACTATGCGCGTCTAAAAGAATGATAGTAACCACATGAAGACAAGGAGACCTAAAAAATGAAAAGATTACTTGCATTACTCTTCGTACTTGGCCTAGTTTTTACACTTGCGGCCTGTGATGCGGATGAGCCGACGCCGAGCCCGGAAGCGCCGGTAGAAACGCCTGCACTTGAAGCGCCTCTGGAAGACGAGCCGGACGAGTACGAACCGGGTGAATACGAAGCGGGCACGGAACGACCCGCTGATTTGGATGTAGAAACCCTCGGGCTGATGATCACATTGTTGGAGGACGAAGAAGGTTTGGACTCTATACATGTGTTTGACCATGGCGAGCTGATGGACATGGATTGGTTGGAACTAGAGGAAGGCGAATCCTTTGGCGACAGCCTGATGATTCGGGCGGATGTACCGCTCTATGAGCTCGCTGTGGTACACCTGAGCAATGATGTGCTCGATGACGAGATCGTTTTCGTCCCCACAGACTCCTTCGGCATGATTCCCGTGCTCCTGCCGGGTGAGGCGTTTATTATCCACTCGTATATAGGGTTAGGAACCTTCCCTTGGAGTGGGATTACATTCTTGGACGAGAACGGCCATCGTTGGTTCTTTACGATCAACCAGAATCAAAGCGGAGAAGGTTCGCCCTACTTCCTCTTGCCCTTTGAGGACAGAAGCAACGAACTGGCGGAAAATTGAGAACGCACACTCCGTGCAAACAATAAAAGAGGCCATGCCCGGTGTGATATGGGCATGGCCTCTTTTGGTTTACGCATTCGGAGTAGGGAGCTCATAATCTAAGGATACCAAGACTTTCTGGTATTTTTTGGTCACGAGAAGAGAACAGAGGGGGAATTATCCCTGCCAATCATCAGCCTGTTCCGATTTTTCTAAAGCGCATATACCGCTGGTTGGTCAACTCGTCGGCAGACATGGCTTTGTACCGCCCGATGGCGTATATGAGCTCACTGCGAAGTGTATCAATGAGTGCGTCATTTTCCGGGATGATGCGCTCAATCATGTGCAGGCGCAGGAGGTCTTGGGCGGTCAGCTTGAGGCATTCACTGGCCTCCCTAGCCTTGGTGTGATCTTTCCACAGAATGCTGGCGCAACCTTCGGGCGAGATGACCGAGTAAATCGAGTTTTCGAGCATCCAGACTTCATTGCCGACCGATAAGGCGAGTGCGCCGCCGCTGCCGCCTTCCCCGATGATTACGGAGATAACGGGTACTTTGAGTGCCATCATCTCTACCAGGTTTTCAGCAATTGCCTGCCCTTGACCACGCTCTTCCGCGCCGATGCCGCAATATGCGCCCGAAGTATCGACCAGGCAAATCACAGGCCTGCCGAACTTCTCGGCCAGCTTCATCTGGCGCAGGGCTTTGCGATAGCCTTCCGGATGCACGGATCCAAAGTTGCGCATACTCCGTTCTTTGATACTGTGTCCTTTTTCAATGCCGATCACGGTGACAGGTGTCTGATGCAGATACGCAATGCCTGACACAATTGCCTTATCGTCACCGAATCGGCGGTCGCCGTGCAGTTCCACGAAATCACTGAATATTTTGCCGATTAAATCGAGGGATGTCAATCTGCCCTTGGCTCTGGCGAGCTTTACTTTTTCATAGGCATTCATGATCAAAGTTCCTTTCTGTGCATTTGGAGCAGCAGTGAAATATATTGTTTCTGCTCCTTGCGCGCCACAATGCTGTCAACGAAGCCATGTTCAAGTTGGAATTCAGCGCGCTGGAATCCGCTCGGCAGCTTTTTGCGAATGGTCTGCTCAATCACGCGTGGTCCGGCGAAACCAATTAAGGCGTCCGGTTCTGCCATAATAATGTCGGCCTCCATCGCGAAACTGGCCGTGACGCCGCCGGTTGTGGGGTCTGTCAGCACACAGAGGAACAAATTGCCCGCGTCGCTGTGGCGCTTAATTGCGCCGCTGGTCTTCGCCATCTGCATCAGCGATAGGACGCCCTCCTGCATGCGCGCGCCGCCCGATACGGTATAGCCTAAAACGGGGATGCGCTTCTCTAATGCGCGTTCAAAGGTTCGCGTAATCTTTTCGCCCGCGACGCTGCCCATGCTACCCATCATGAAGTGCGGCTCCATAACAAACAACGCGACATCATAGCCGCCGATTTGGCATTCACCGCAGACCACGCTGTCTTGCTCGGCGCTCTGTAATCGTGCGGCTTCGAGCTTCTCGTTATAGCCAGGAAAATCAAGGATATTTTGCGGAACGAGCTCTATATCGGTCTCTACAAAACTGTCCGTGTCCGCAATCATATGAATACGTTGACGGGCATTGATCTTGAAATGGTGTTGACAATGCGGACAGACGTGCAGTCCGGCATCTAAAGCCTCGGAGGTCAATGCGTGTTCGCATTGCTTACAAACAGACGAAAATTCCTCTTGCAGCAACGTCCTACGGCCTTCCAATACATTCTTCGGCTTCTTGAAAATCATAGATACGCCTCCAGAAAGTCGGTTGTATAAGTTGAATCAATAAACGCTTCCGTCGATAGAATATCGTGCTGAAAATTCGCATTATGTACAGGGCCTTCGATAATCAGTTCACACAAGGCCGATTTCATCTTGCGGATGGCCTCATCGCGTGTTTGCGCGTGGACGATCAGCTTGCCAATCATCGAATCATAGAAGGGCGGCACAGTATAGCCTTGATAAATCGCGGTGTCGAAACGCACCCCGGGCCCGCCCGGGGTATGCAATACTTCAATTTTCCCGCCTAACGGTTTGAAGTCTTGGTGCGGGTCCTCAGCATTGATCCGACATTCGATAGAATGGCCGTTGCACGCGATATCTTCCTGCGAAAAATCTAATTTCATACCGGCGGCGATGCGAATCTGCCACTTGACAAGATCAATTCCGGCAACCATCTCGGTCACGGGGTGCTCCACTTGCAGGCGTGTGTTCATTTCCATAAAGTAGAAGTTGCCATCTTGATCGTACAGGCATTCAAGCGTACCTGCACCCCGATAGTCCGTCGCAGTTCCTGCAAGGATTGCTACGTCGATCATACGTTTGCGCACTTCGGGCGACAGGACAACGGCGGGACTTTCCTCGATCAATTTTTGATTCTTGCGTTGCGTGGAACAATCGCGTTCGCCCAAACAAACCGCATTGCCGTGGTGGTCACACAGTAATTGCATTTCAATGTGCTTAACCGGATTCAGATACTTTTCCATGTAAACCGCGCCGTCGCCGAATGCGGCCTGCGCCTCGGCAGTAGCACTGTTGTAATTGCTTTCCAAGCCGTCGGCAGTTTGTACCAGTCGGATACCGCGCCCGCCGCCGCCTGCGCGCGCTTTAATCAATAGCGGGAAGCCGATTTTTTCGGCTTCTTCTTTTGCGTGCGCAAGGCTTTCTACTAAATCACATCCCGGGATGACAGGCACACCGGCCGCTTGCATCGTCTTGCGTGCCATGTCCTTGTCACCCATCTTGGCGATGGTCTCAGGCTTCGGCCCGATAAAGACAATCCCCTTATCTTCACACATTTGTGAAAATGCTTGATTTTCGGATAGGAATCCATAGCCAGGATGGATGGCTTCCGCTTTGGAGACCAGCGCGGCCGAAATGATCGCCTGTATATTCAGGTAACTGTCCTTCGACTGAGATTTTCCGATACAATAGCTCTCATCGGCCAGGCTGACGTGCAACGCCTCACGGTCAGCTTCGGAAAACACGGCCACGGTTGAGATGCCCATCTCGCGGCAAGCACGGATCACACGGACGGCAATCTCGCCGCGGTTGGCAATTAGAATTTTAGAAAACATCATGGGTTCTCCTTCTGTGACTTCATAACTAGTTCTCTGTAAAGTCAAAAACTTGCACAACAAAACGCAGGATTTTTATTGTCAGACGGTGCGGCAAAGCCGCAGGAATG
>Ga0123355_10022238_pt1 | contig 10165 bp, 5 predicted proteins | sample TergutEmb28metaG_3_FD_89872 | JGI IMG/M metagenome (GOLD analysis project Ga0123355, IMG submission 89872) | Embiratermes neotenicus P1 segment gut microbial communities from Petit-Saut dam, French Guiana - Emb289 P1 | ecosystem: Host-associated > Arthropoda: Insects > Digestive system > Gut ... | reverse complement strand
TAAGCCCTTAGCCCGGCCAGGAAGGAAACAAGCTAATGTTTGTCAGAATGGCGTGAATTTCCTTCGGCGCCTTGCCTTGTAGGGAGAGAGAGAGAAAAAAAAAACTTGATGACAGCTCGCGTCTCGATGTTGTTGAAATCGCGCGCGTCCCTGACATGCTTCCGAGCTTGTTTCCTTCCTGGTCGGGCTAAGGACTTATCAGCATGCAGCCAATCCTGTTGGCAGTGCGGTCTAAGGCTTAGGTCTGCCGCCTCTCAATTGCTGGGATCGCGGGTTCCAATCCCGCTTGAGGATATGGATTTTCTTTTCTTGTGTTTTGCGAGTTTTCAGGCCTCCGCCGCAAAGTAGGTGAGACCTGCGCTCTTCTGGACAATTGCGCAGCTTGTATTTGTAATTCCTTACCGCCGTTTCGGGACAATCTATATGCGACCGATTAGTTGTGCCGAAACGTCGGTAAGAAATTACTACTACACGCTGCGTAACTGCTCAGAAGAGTGCAGTTCTCCTGTCGTGTTGGTTGTGTAGGTAGCGGCCTGATCACTCTTTAACAGGAGTGGGAGTGCTTGTCTGTCTGTGATATGGGTAGAAACCTCCACAATGAGGCGGTCTACGCCAGAATTGGGTTTTAGCGCCACAGAAATAAATATATTATCATATATTTTTATCACTAAGTTTGGAATATTCAACATTGTTATTGGTGTAAATTTATAATGTAGCACATATACGATTATACGCTCTTGCTGCTGCTGCTACTACTACTACTACTACTACTACTACTAATAATAATAATAATAATAATAAACTATAACGGCGTATTGACTCATTGCAATGTTCAGTGCAGAGAGCAGCCATATTTCCTTTTCACTTGCTCTCATGACTGGAAAAAACTGGCCCATAAGCCCTCACCCCCCCCCCCAAAAAAAAAACCTCATAAGGTTACAATTTTTTATGGCCGTTTTCAATCAGTTTGTGATACTGCTCTTGGCTCATACGCCGTGTGTGCTGAAGTTTCGGAAGAATGTACAGTACATATAAACCACTACCACTACGAACTGGCCATACAGGTGCTGGCCGTGACTTAGAAATTTCCGTGATTTCAGTCTGCTATCGCAAATACAAACAGGGCAAGCTAGTCTTATTTGGTCTCGTATCTTCTGGTCTAGTCTGGTCTGGTCTGGTCTGGTCTGCGGTATGCCTGCACCCGACGCGGCGAAGGCCAGATTTGAACACATCGTGTTCGGCTGAACTGATGGACACCAGCAGTTTGTAACGTCGAGCAAAACAACGTTTAATTCATTTATAATAATTCTACTTTAATATTATAATCGCATGGGAAACCACAAAGGCCGGCCACGTCAATGAAAGGGACTTTAACTGACAACCTAAAGCTGAGCAGAGTGGCTCTAAGAACGCATAATTAGAAGCATGTTTTATTATGTATCTGTATTTCTTATGAAACCCCCTGTACAGTAAACAAGCTAGTAATATGAACGAAATATTTCCAGGTCAAAGTCACAATTACATGAGTTGGGAATTTGATACCATTTATAGACATCAAAACTTTTTTTAACTACCTCAACAGCAGAGTTTATTCGTTCGGAGGTATAAACTATCTCTTTGTAGACTTAACTGATTCTAAAAACTGAGAAAATTTTTGCTTTAATTTTGTACGTAGCTAATTATTCTGGAAGTGCTTTGTGTTTCCTCCCCACTTCTAGCTCGCCACACACAGATGGTTAACTCGTAAAATTTCGCTCTATCTCTGACCAGGATATTAGTTTACAAAATTCGGCATCTCTCCCCATCTCCATGGAAACGCAAGATTTCCACCGTGGCACATGACGTCATCACACCGACGCAGTTTTTAACGGTCAGCGTGCTCACCACGCATACGAAATATCCTAAAAATAGCAATCCGAAGCGCCTAGCAATCTAGAGAGTTGAACGAAATGCGACCCCTGAGGAAATCAACAGGAACTGTGGCGTTCATTGCAGAGCATAGCAGCGCGCTGCACAGAAGGCGTGTCCTTCCTAGTGTACTAATCAAATTCGCCATCCGATATTTTAGGCTAGCTGGCACTGAAAATTATCAGAGTATGTAAAGCATTCATTTTTCCGTTAATGTATCGCGCGAACGTCATAATATTTAAATTTCTAAAGCCTACTGGTTACCTGATGCACCAACAGGTTTAACATTCAAGAATTCTATATTCTGCCCACATTGTACTTACGTGCTTTCTGTTTATCTGAGAACAAACAGCGACGTCTGCCCCATATGACATAAAGTGATTGGTTTTTATAACTTAGATGGAAAGTGTTTACAGCGCGGTACGGACTGGGTCTGTAAATAAATCAGTCTGCGCTTCGTCAATAAAGGGTTAAAGATGCCTTAGATATTAATTTAAGGAAGTAATTAAGACCAGTATTGTACGTAACCTTACGTCCGCAAGCTGGTCTGAGGCATTCCATAAAAAGAACAAACCAACATGGTAAAAAATGACAGATCTTTTGAAAGGAGGACGATATGTCGTGGCCTGTCTCACGGCACTAACAAATTAAATTGAAGGAGTCAATACAAAAGGCTCATCTGTATATAGCTCATCGACGTAGCGATGTCAAAAAACAAACGTTATTGATCCCCCCTGATATAAAATTAACATAGTCGATTTCGCAGACCTGTGCTCGCAAATTGGAACACAGAACCTACCTCCACCTCCCGCCTAAGAAATTACATAGCTGGTTTATTGAGCGATATTAAGCCATTAATGCCGCCAGTTGTACTGAGAGTTTACAGCAAATTCGCGCTTGGCCCACACGAATATCGACGCGCTGTCAGCCTGGCACGACATAAATAACTTACAATGAATATCCTTGGGATAATTGGTAAGCCAGCCAGGACTACATCCGGGTGTCCCCCAAACATAAACTCAAGATTATACCTTTACACTCATCTGCTTACTGGAACAGTGATAATGATGTCGTGAGATTACAGTACGCTAGCAAACTTGAGTTACCAACAGCGTCTTCAAACAAATTAGAAATACATGAAGAACATTCGACGGTTCGGCACATTTTGTCAGGGCTTTCAGTACCTTTAATATCACTAGTTTCTACTACTACTACTACTACTACTACTACTACTACTACTACTACTACTACTACTACTCCATGGCTCTACAGTCCTTGTAGGACCTTGGCCTCCTTCACGACCATCTTCCTGTCATCTCTTCTGTGTGCACGTACCCTCCAGTTTGTGACACCCATCCTCCCCAAGTCCACCCTCACGCCGTCCATCCACCTTAACCTTGGTCTTCCTACACTCCTACTTCCTTCTGAAGATCACTAGTTTCAGAAGCTGCAAAATCCATACGTATCTTCGAATTCAAAGTGTAAATGAGATTTTGTACCGGCAGCAGCCTCCTATTAGGCAGTGGTTCAAACAATTTTGTGGACGGTTCGTTTTAACCGCTATTAAGATAGCCGCTCTAGAAGTAAATCCCGATAAAACTAAGCAACTTACGCGTTCATGTCTCACAAACAGGGCACACGAAAAAATTACAACAACATTATAGTTAATGGACCATTTGGAAGTGTACCACATTTCAGATTTTTTATAACAACGCTAAAACATTGATATTGTATGCTTAAAGAAATTAAGAGGAAATTAAATTCAGACAATTCCTGTTACCGTTCGGTCCAGAATTTTTTTTTTTTCGTGCCGTTTGCAGTCTATGAATATGAAGATTAAAATATGCAGAAAAATAAATTTGCTTCTTCTTTTGTGTGGAAGTGAAATTTGGTCTCACATCGAGTGAGAACATCGGATGAGGGTATTCCAGAAAATGGTGACGAAGAAGATATTTGGGCCTGAGAGAGTAGAAATAACAAAAGAATCGGACAAGCTGCATAATTTTCACTCCTCGCTAAATAGTATAATGATCATCAAGTTGTTGGGGATTACGTGGGCGGGGCACGTAGCACGAATGGGGGAGTGGGAATCATGCAGGGGTATAGTGGAAAAAAAATTGAAGTGAAAAGATCACTTGGAAGACCAGAACTTAGAGGGCAGGATAATACTGAAATGAATATTAAAGAAATCAAATAGGACTGCGTGGACTCGAATGGTCTGGCTCAGTATAGGGAGAAGTGGTGGCCTGTTTGCAACATTCTGATCCCATAAATTGCGCTACATTTCTTGAACACGTTAAGAAATTTGAGATTACGAAAAATTACTCTGCTCCATGGTGTTAGTTCGGTTAGTTAGTCAGTTGGTTAATTAATTAGTTAGTCAATTTTAAAAAAATCGCGCCTGACCTGCGTTTCCACACATGTGACTGGGCGTTAGGACTCAGAGGTAGACCCAAGCTTAACTCTAATTCAGTTTACATTTCGTCAGATCTTTCTAATGATCTATATATAATTTTTCACGTTGGTTTCCGTTGCAGGTTTTTATAGCCATGGGACTGTTAAAACATGAAAGTAATGGAAGTGAACTGGAATAAAGTGAAAATTAATGGGCAAGATTGGATACAATGGAGCCCAGATGGCTTAGTCGGTGGATAAAAGCGACTTTTCTATTCCCAAAGCCTCCAGACCGACCTTACGACCGTCCCAGCCTGCTTATTTCATGGGTATAGGGGGCGCTTTTCACCAACAGTAAAGTGACCGGAGCGTGAAACTGACAAATGACCTCTATCTAGCGTCTATGTTATCAATACGTGGAGTTATGTCTCCATTCCTCCATATGCCTGCATAGTGACAATTTGCTGTTAGCTTTCATTAATTACGTAACCATTACGTATGGGCACAGTTGTTTTCAGTGATTTAACGACGCCCATCTCACCGAAGTTCATGCTAGTGACGTTGATTACGCAAAGTGAATCAGAGCAATGAGTTCAGAGCGTCAGTCCTGCTATAAACTTGTTATCAATGGTTTATGGTTGCCGACCACGAGATAGCGACTCGCACCTCGCCAGCCGCCAGCAGTCATTAAAAGTATAATATTCAGCGCGTAGTAGACACAGAGACATCTCGTACACCACTGGTGCACTCTACGCTGCAACAGATATACCGTGTCTGATGTAACGAAATAACCCGTGTCAGTTCTCCGCACTCTTTCTCCTACCTCAGCGCCATCTGTTAAAACGAATTCCAATTAAACGTTATCCACTTCAAAACAGAAATATTTACAGTGTATCGAAAACAGATGCTTTTTCAAACAATGCTAAAATTTTAATTCCAGGTAAATGTGATTAATTTTAACGCTTTAAAGCACGATGATCGGTAAATGTATCACTCACTGTAATATCATGTCAATACTTCAACATTTACAAAGACAGCACAGTCGTGTTCCACGTAATTCTCACAAAATGTATCAATCGTTTCTCTAAAGAGAACTGACCCCTTATTCTTCTTAAAGAAGACGCAGTGTGTTGACTGTAAAGTATGAACTAGATTATTGTATAATATTTATACAAAATCAGGGCTTCAGACTATTAATACAGAATTTAACCATTTCAATGTTGAATCCTCAGACGAACGGAACATTTTTTTAAGCTGATAGCAAGGTTTGTGAAAACTGCATGTTTATAAAGTGACGAGTTAGAAACTAGGCTACGGCTAGACGACCAAGGGATAGAGGTTCGATTACCGTGTGTAACAAGGCGTTTTTATCCACTCCGCATTGCCCAGACCAGCCCTGAGGCCCACCCGGGCTCCTGGTCGATAGGTTCTGGGCGCTCTTTCTTCGGGGCAAAGCAACCGGGTAATAAAGATAACTATCCACTGGCATGTACTGCCGAGGTTAACAATGAGTAGAGCTATACTTTCGCTCCCCCATTGTTCTTAATAACATTCAATCCTGCGGATTTAGATGCCATCCAGCTCCACCTCTTTTCCGTATGAATCTCATAGTTGCACCGTGCATTTCGCAAAATCACTTCAACTATTAACCAACAAATGCACCTATATAACTTTCACTTAAAACATTTTAAAACACTTAAAACCACTCCGACATGTTTCGATCTTTTCAGATCATTATCAGGGAGTTTCGTCGTTCTTTGCTAAAGTTATTACATATTCAAGATTTAGTTCGTTTTTTAAACAAGGTGTTGTGGCAGCATATCATGTTGTGTAGGAATCTGTTGTAGAGAGTGTAGTTGGCTAGGTGTGCTTCGTATGCTGTGTATGCAGCATATCATATTGTGTAGTTATCTGCTGTAGAGTGTAGTTGGCTAGGTGTGCGTACGCACACGTGTAATAACTTTTCTGTATATTTACCAAATTCTTCCGCCCATGTACTAGTTCATGTACCAGTCACATTCCTAACGTTGCTTTTTCTTCACTGACGCCTTCACAGTTTCGTTTGTGAATAAAACAGAGAGCTGTTCTTCATTACATCCGTCATTATTACGCAACATACGACGAACCAATAGGATGGTGCGGTTATCTTTGTTTTCTGTTCTAAATGCAGCCCGAAGATTTTAGCTGGTTCTGAGTAAAATCGCGAAAGTCTGTAAGACTATCCGGTGTCCCAGCCGGGATCGGGAATCCCCACAGTACGTCTCGAGATTTATCGATACACTCATGTCATCCGTGCGAAGTGTCTGGTCCGTAGAATGTATCGATAAAAGGAAATACACACCGTGTTAAGATTATGCGGGTTTTGATTAATACTTTTAGGCCTAATTCGTGTTTTAACGAGCAACAGCTTGGCATTTCACTGACGGGTGCTTCTAAATGTTCATTTCGTGTCTCAAGTTACTTACCGCACATCGTTACCAGAGAGTTTTGTCTGTAAGGTATGCCGAGTGCTTTCGTGGCGATAAGACCCATTTTTTAAAAATTGTCTAAGAATTAACAATTTTTAGGTGAGGTCCTGTTGTTCATTTCTTTTGTCTCAAGTGTTACATTAATCCATAAACACAACCGTAAAACCACAGATCTGTATGATAGCGTTTATCGGTCAATATAATGCTTCACTTAAAATGTATGTTGTAGTTCCTAGAGAAATATAACTTCAAGCCCTTGCCATAGCACACATTCCATCAGAAAATAAGCAGTTCAATTTTTTTTTCGCTCGAAAGTCTCGACTACACCACGGCGGATTCCTGGAAACTGGCGAAGAAGTAACGTGAGATAAATAACTTTGTTAGACATGCATGTGTGAATAGCTCATAAATTCCGTTTTGAGAAACTTCCCATTCTCTTCTGGGGTTTCCCTTTCAGTTATAAAAGTATTAATCTTATTTACGTGCAGGTAATGCGACACGAGGCGCAAAGTTTGAAACTCATTTCCGGTTGGGTTGGTCGGCTTTTCTGCGGGCAAACGTCGAGACAGTAAGTGACAGGTCACATTCAGCATTCGTAAAAATCGTTCTATTCCATGTCAGCTTCAGATAATGTCTACAGTCAATATGGTGCCGTATGAACGAATTAATTAATGGTATTTGGGTTCGAACCCTTCCGGGCCCGATGCACCTAGGCCTTAAAACAGGCCCTTTGTGCCCCATGATCTATTACTAGGTTAAAGGAGCCCCGTTCCTTTACTAAGGTTCCAGATGACCCCTATACTTAGTTTCCTGATATCCTCAGGGTCCAAAAAGAAGGAACCCAGATGTGTATGTCTGAGTGAAGCCAAGTCCTCACACTTACACCAAATGTGCTACTGACGTTTCCTCCTCAGTGGCACATTTCCTACAAGTGGGTTTATTACTCACCCCATTACATATAAATGTCTTCGCAAGGTGTTATGTCCAGTAAGGAGATCAATAACAACCCTGGATTGTGTCCTATTAAAGGACAGTAATCGGACCCTTGTAGCTAGGTTAGGGCCAGAAATCAATTCTCGAGTCCGATATAGCACCGTAAATACTCTATTAATATTTAGTCAATCTGAGTGGTATTGCATCTGACACGATTTAAGGAGCAGCAGGTCCGAACTCAAGCCGTTAATTGGTTGTCACTAAAATTATTTGTGATTTTGATTGGAAATGACATTCATTATGTCATAACATCTTCGTAAATCCTTATGTCAGCCCAGGTAACTGTCCGGTCTTAGGCAGTTAGCCAGCTGGTCAAATTGGCCACCTTCGTGCAACCAGCAACGTCACAGCCGTGTTCACAGCCTTGTGATACTTCACTCTGCCCTGAACAATTAAGTCCACATTATGTCCCTACACTCCGTTCATCTGATATCCATTTTTGTGTCATCCTAGATCCTAGGAAAGAACAAATATAATTGCTGTCATACGACGTGAGAAGGATGCGAAATTACGATCTTCAGTCTGTGCGTGTCATTAAAACTTTGCACAGACGACTGAATTGCATAATTGTTCATTAGGAAGGCCTTCTTACCCGGCTTTTCAAGTAAGAAAGGCGTCCCCTTGCAGAACTTCTTTCCACATGAAGCAATAACAAAGCCTGTTGACTCCGTTCCCATATGCACATACCGGTGCGCTCAGTACCGATCGACAGACAACACGGCGCCCGACACCTGTTGATCGGTTATATCAATACAATTTTGTTGAGGCCACCACTGAAAGTTTCAATGGGGCTTCGGGACACAGCTTTGACAGTGCAGGTCAGCGAGTACGCACCATGCACTTTGTTGCAGTTTATCTGCAGGTAACTGTTTGTTGTTTTTCTTATCGGTAAGCCGACCTAGTTCCCTCCCTACGTTGACTGCCTACCGGAGTTTCTCTCCCTGCAGAGACCGCCGTCCATCAAGATCAGTTAGACCCCGGATACCATCCAACTTTCTGTGCAGTGGATATTTGAATATCTTTCCACCGGGATAAAGCAACCGGAGCGCGAAGCTGACCACTCATCTCCGTCTAGTACCGAAAAACTGTGCCGGTAGTGCTATGCACCCAGTATGTCCCATAAGTTTGGAAACATGGGGTGAAATAAGTCACTCTGTGGGAGGTCGAGAGAATGCAGACTGGCCGGCGAGGGACCCCGATCTTGCCCTACCGGATTCTTACCTCTGTGGTCACTTGAAGGCGTTGGGTCTGAAAGGACAAATTTCAGAGTGATTCACATGCGTCATCGACGCACGAACACCGTCACCTCCAGCACCCTAGTCCGTGTGGGTGCTGACTGGATACCGAGTCTGAATTTGTGAACTAATCATAACGATGAACACACCGATGACATTCAATGAACACAGGCCGTTTTCAACATTTTTACCTGTAGTTGCCAACTTACAGGAAATGTTGTGTGTGTGTGTGTGTGTGTGTGTGTATATATATATATAGCTAAAGTGATCCCGTTACAGGCCCGGTGTGGCAGAGGGGGTGGGTAGAGGTATAGCTCTACTCTTCCATGACCGCGGCACTAGAAGGGGTGAGTGGTCAGCAGCACGCCCTGGCCGCACTTTGCCCCCGGCAAAGACCCGGTACCCATTTTACAGGGGGCTGGGTCCCAGGGCCGGTCTGGACGGGCGGAAAATCCCGTCCCCACCAGGATTCGATCCCGGACCGTCCAGCCCGTAGCTCAGTCGCTATACCGACTGAGCTACCCGGCCCACGTGTGTGTGTGTGTGTGTATACACACACACACACACACACACATACAGTGACAACTACGACTAAAATGTACTTAAGGGCCAGAAGGGTCCCTCAAGGGCATCACAAATCATTGTATTATTAACGAACTGGATAGCACAGTCGGTACAGTGGCTGGCCTGCGAGATAGACAACCAGGAGCTGGCGGTTCCATTCCAGAAAGTCCAGACAGGCTTTGGGACCCGTCTAAACAACCATTCAGTGAGTTCAGGGACAGGCGTAATGCTGACCCCTAATCTCCATCTAGTGACGAGGTTAAGAATGAATGGAGCTATTACTTCCATTCCCCCCACACGTCTTCATAGAGTGTACAGTGACTTTACCATTTTTATTATTGCCAACATGTTGACTGATGTATATGGCGATTTGTGAACTAGCCAAGATACCCATGGGACCAAATATACATCCTTACTTGAAGAATAAAAGACCAACTCGATGTCACTTGCTAATTTATTTCACTTCTTATGTGCTCAACATGTTACGGACATTAATATATCCATCATCAGGAGCTTATGACTATTCTGTTGAATTACCACATTGGTCGTATTGTTCTTGGTTCGATGTGTGTTGGAGTTCCGGTGTGGTTGGGTTGGAGTGGT
>Ga0123355_10022237_pt1 | contig 10165 bp, 4 predicted proteins | sample TergutEmb28metaG_3_FD_89872 | JGI IMG/M metagenome (GOLD analysis project Ga0123355, IMG submission 89872) | Embiratermes neotenicus P1 segment gut microbial communities from Petit-Saut dam, French Guiana - Emb289 P1 | ecosystem: Host-associated > Arthropoda: Insects > Digestive system > Gut ... | reverse complement strand
ATGAGGCGCGGTTACGTAGTCCCGATGATGTGAGTGGTGATATAGGAGGATGTAGTGCCAGGAGGGCCCTTAAACCTAATTTCTACTAACCTACCCAGACCATGGTCACCGCGGGAATCCTCCTCTTCAGGGAAAATTCACACGGTAAAACCGGGAATCGAACCCGGGACCTCATGATTAGTAGTCAGAGACTCTGACCACTAGACCACGAGGCTGGTCATACCACAAATGTAAGTCTGGTGCTCTGGATAGTTTATATTTTCTCCGTATCCTAGCAACTGCCCTACATTCGAATGTAATAATAAGAACTGCGCAACGACTGCATTTCTACTGTTATAGTTTGCAAAGGAAACAAGGCGCCACATCATTGACATTATGCATAAAATGTATAAATTTTCATCATAAATTTAAATTTTAAAAATGTGCTTCTTATTTCCCGTTATTCTCTGTTGTTTTCGATTCAACATCTTGCCTTCTACGCCTATTATAAGGGAATGCCATTGTGCTGACTGCTTGCTTTTCATTTATTTTGTTAAAGTCAAACGGTTGTATACACATTACAAAATGTCTAACCATTAACCTACAAAATATTGTCAAAGACTGAGTTTGGATTCTGTCTAACAATTAGTATCTTAAAGAACTCTAATTTCTATATGTACAAACAGGTTTAAAATAAACTAACTCTACATTTTGCACGCAAGGTGAACTTATGTTTCGTGTGAACCTGAGAACCCACAAATATTCTCTTCCTGTACGCATTAATCAATGTGATTTTGTAATGGACAGAAAGTTCGTTTATTCTGCGGAAGTGACTGAGCCTTCAAATAAAATTCATGTTAAAGTTAGTAGAATTATGGAATAATTAACTACTAAACAGTACATTTAAAAAGAGTCCTATGTCACTCTCAGAGAAAAGAAAAATTATTTTTTGCAAAACAGGATATAAACTAACACAAATGAGATGTAGAAACATCTGTAATTGTGCAACAGTAACACATGAAGGTTGGCATAATTGTAGAAAGACCAAAACTTAATTATTTTCGATTTTTTAAGAATCTTAAGCAACTTTATAGCTTTATTTATTCTGCTAAGGTTAGATACGTGCAACCCGAGAAGTTATATACTCAAGAACATTTGCTGTTATAGACCCATGCTTAGGCCAAGCATCTGAAGTCTCCATGTTTATTAATTATACACGGTTGAGAGTTTTGAATGATTTATCCCGTTTTTAGTTGCGGTGCCGTGTGGTTGTAGGTTGCATTGCGTCCATTTTGGAAGAATGTGTGATATACACTTTCAGACTGCCAAGACCACAAGGTATCCTAAACCTCAGACTGCCAAGACCAGTATTGGTCCTTTACATCAGACTACTAAGACCACTAGATATCCTCCACCTTCAAACTGTCCAGAAAACAACGTATCCTCTAACTCAGACTGCCAAGACCACTAGGTATTTTCTACCTCACACTGCCAAGACCACTAGGTATCCTCTACCTCAGACTGCCAAGACAACTAGGTAACCTCTACCTCAGATTGCCAAGACCACTAGGTATCCTCCACCTTCAAACTGCCAAGACCACTACGAATCCTGTAACTCAGACTGCCAAGATAACTAGGTATCCTCCACCTTCAACCTGCCAAGAAAACTAGGTATCCACTAACTCAGACTGCCAAGACCATTAGATATTCTCTAACTCTGACTGCCAAGACGACTAGGTAACTTCCACCTCAGACTGCCAAAAACACTAGGTATCCAAAACCTCAGAGTACCAAGACCACTAGGTATCCTCCACCATCAAACTGCCAAGACCAGTTGGTATCCTCTAAAACAGACAGCCAAGAACACTAGGTATCCTCCACCTTCAAACTGCCAAGACCACTAGTTATGCTCTACCACAGACTGCCAAGAACACTAGGTACCCTCCACATTCAAATTGCCAAGACCACTAAGTATCCTTTACCTCAGACTGCCATGAGCCGTATTGATCCTCTACCTCAGACTGCTAGGAACATTAGGTATCCTCCACCCTCAAACTGCCAAGAAAACTAGGTATCCTCTAGCTCAGAATGCCAAGACCACTAGGTATCTTCTACCACAGACTGCCAAGACCACTAAGTAACCTCTACCTCAGACTGCCAAGACCACTAGATATCCTGTACCTCAGACTGCCAAGACAATTAGGAATTCTCCACCTTCAAACTTCCAAGACCACTAGGTATCCTCCAACTCAGACTGCCAGGAACACTAGGTATACTCCACCTACAAACTGCTAAGACCATTAGTTATCCTCTACCACAGACTGTTAAGACCACTAGGTATCCTCCACCTTCAAACTGCCAAGACCAGTATCGATCCTCTACCTCAAACTGCCAAGACCACTAGGTATCCTCCACATTCAAAATGCCAAGACCAATAGGTATCCTCCACCTCAGACTGCCAAGACCACTAAGTCTCCTCCACCTTCAAACTTCCAAGACCAGTATTGATCCTTACCTCAAACTGCAAAGACTACTAGTTACCCTCCATATTAAAACTGCCAAGACAAATAGGTATCCTCCACCTCAAAACGCCAAGACCACTAGGTATCCTTCACCTCAAACTGCCAAGACCACTAGATATCCTCCACCTCAGACTGCCAAGAACACTAGGTATCCTCCACCTTCAAACTACCAAGACAAGTAGGTATAATCCACCTCAGACTGCCAAGACCACTAGGTATCCTCCTTCTTCAAACTGCCAAGACCACTAGGTATCCTCTACCTCAGACTGCCAAGACCACTAAGTATCCTCCACCTCAGACTGCCAAGACCACGAGGTATCCTCCACCTTCAAACTGCCAAGACCACTAGGTATCCTCCACCTCAGAATGCCAAGATTAGTATTGATCCTCTACCTCAAACTGCTAAGACCACTAAGTGTCCTCCACCCTCAAACTGCCAAGACCACTACGTGTCCTGTACCTCAGACTGCCAAGATAAATCGGTATCCTCCATCTCAGACTGCCAAGACCACAAGGTATCCTCCACCCTAAAACTGCCAACACCACTAAATATCCTCTACCTCAGACTGCCAAGACCACTAGATATCCTCTACCTCAGACTGCCAAGATCACTAGTTAACCTCTACCTCAGACTGCCAAGACCACTAGGTATCCTCTACGTCAGACTGCCAAGACTACTAGGTATCCTCCACCTTCAAACTGCCAAGACAACTTGGTATCCTCTAACACAGACTGCCAAGACAACTAGGTATTCTCCACCTTCAAACTGCCAAGACCACTAGTTATCCTTCACCTCAGACTGCCAAGACCACTAGGTATGCACCACCTTCAAACTGCCAAGACCATTAGGTATCCTCCACGTTCTAACTGCCAAGACCACTAGGTAACCTCCGCCTTAGGCTGCCAAGACCACTAGGTATCCACTACCTCAGACTGCCAAGACCACTAGGTATCCTCCAACCTCAAACTGCGAAGACCACTAGGTATCCTCTACCTCATACTGCCAAGGCCACTAGTTATCCTCCACTTTCAAACTGCCAAGAACACTAGGTATCCTCTACCGCAGACTGCCAAGATCACTAGGTATCCTCTACCGCAGACTGCCAAGATCACTAGGTATAATTTACCACAAACTCCCAAGACCACTAGGTATCCTCCACCTTCAAACTGCGAAGACCCCTAGGTATCCTCCACCTTCAAACTGCCAAGATCATTATTGATCCACTACCGCAAAATGCCAAGACCACTAGGTATCCTCTACCTCAGACTGCCAAGAGAACTAGGTATCCTCCACATTCAAACTGCCAAGACCACTACTTATCTTCCCCCTCAGACTGCCAATACCACTAGGTATTCTCTACCACAGACTGCCAAGACCACTAGGTATCCTCCACCTTCAAACTGCCAAGACCACTAGGTATCCTCCACCTTCAAACTGCCAAGACCACTAGGTGTCCTCCATCTCAGACTGCCAAGAACACTAGGTATCCTCCACCTTCAAACTGCCAAGACCAATATTTCTCCTCTACCTCAAAGTGCCAAGACCACTAGGTATTCTCTATCTCAGACTGCCAAGACCACTAGGTATCCTCTACCTCAGACTGCCAAGACCACTAGATTTCCTCTACCTCAGACTCCCAAGACCACTAGGTATCCTCCACCTTCAAACTGCCAAGACCACTAGGAATCCACTACTTCGGACTGCCAAGACCACTAGGTATCCTCTACCACAGACTGCCAAGACAACTAGTTATCCTCCACCTTCAAACTGCCAAGACCGCTAGGTATCCTCTACCTCAGACTGCCAAGACCACTAGATATCCACCACCTTCAACCTGCCAAGACCACTAGGTATCCTCCACCTCAGACTGCCAAAATCATTAGGTATCTTCCACCTTCAGACTGATTGGACTACAGAATACAATCCACATGCAGCAAACATTCACACTATTCCGTCATATACGTAGTAAAAGCAACATAAGTATAACCTTCAAGCCCCGAATATAATAATTTAGTTACGCAGTGTAAAGTTTACAGAAATCACGTGTCGGCCATAATGAAGACAAACACATCCAATACGGTAAGCAATAATTTAAGAGCTATACACGATTGTACTACGTACGCTTAAGAATGGATAAGCGTCACATTTTTCAGACCACTTCTACACGTCATTCTGTCATGGCTGCAATAATGTTCCCAATTTGAAATGAGTAAAAGCAGATATTTCTGCAGTGGACTGAAATGGCTGATTTCCTGGCAAGAAGCAAAGCAAATCAACTATTAACATTCATCTAGCCTTTAAGATATCATACTGTTCCACAGCATTAAAGCATCATGCCCTAATTTCTTTAAAATATCAAAGAAACGGACTAAACACACGAAGGTCGGAGGAATAGGAGAAAACCGAGCCGCGGTGAAAGAAAAGACGGATTTCAGAACATTCAAGTGCAGGGAAATGAATTTTGCTGTTTAAATTAACGCTCCAAGGACCTTCGTAACTAAACGTTTTGATGATTTGAAGCGACATCTTTCCTTTCTTCCCTTTCAACAAACCCTCTTTCATTCCACCCTAAACATTTCCACACTTTCAGCAGTTACTGTAATGCCATCTATCTCAAAAGCGTCACTCATATGCCTGATGGAATGCTGCTCGTTTCTTTGGCTTTTCACTCAACCCGCAGCACCCCCCTGCTCACTAATACACCCTACGAGCTGTAAGAAGACCTACAACCCCTTTCTTCTCCGCGAAATAAAAGAGTTAAAATCCATGTGAATGAACTTATAAATGGCAACGTGGAACGGCTGACGGTAAGAGTTCTTTTGCAATAAGGGTGGGGCTCGGGGAGACTGATGATACTTTTGGAGGGTGGCGTAAGGGTTCTCATGCGGAAAAGCCAAAATGTCTTACGTGTTTTTAACTCAAGTTTGTGTGCTTTCCTAAGAAGTACAAATCGATTTCGTCTTGTTTCCGTTGTTCGCTTGAGGGTCAGAGTGGGGAGGTTCAAATTAATCTCTTTCTGCCAATGTGGAACCACGTAAACAGTGTAATGTACTTGACGGGTCGAGACACTTTGTCAGAAGGGTGCTGCTTGTTTGTTCCTTTGAAGCTTATGTTCCAGTGCCGCTCCAAGTCTTACACTAAAAGCGGTCATGAATAATCCAGAGGTACTGGGACTGAGGGTCGTGGCGTACTTTGGGTTACTGTAATGGCTTCATATTACTGCATCCGTAAAAATGCCACAAACAGTGAGTGCACTTCGTGCATTAACAAAACTTCTTTATGCACACTCGCTTTATTTGTTTAAACTGCTATCGGTGACATCGTTCCGTAAGGTAACCAATTTCTGGCACATAATAACGTCATGACATTCTATCTATCAAACCAACATTTTTACTGGCTCCGTTCTCTAAACTAATTTGTATCAGTGATGGGCATTTGTTTAATCAGCGCGGTACCAGCGATGCAGCTGGCACCTCCACTTTCACAGCGAAGTTTATTAAGGTGATTTACAGTGTCAAATTTGTTTTACTCTCACCAGAGATAATATGATTTTGGACAAGGCTCTAAATTTAAACGTTTATTTTACAAACGAACTGAAGTTTTTAGACGCGACCGAATGATGTGCAGGAAATTGCTGAAAGTTCCACTGTGGTAGAAGTTTACTCGCATTTATCTCAATGACAGCCATAAGTTCAAACAGGCCCACTCTGTAGTTCCCCTTCGTATAGACAGGTTGACGTATTTGCTAAAAGAGCGTATTAATATTTTTCAGCATCACCAGCGATTTCTGCGATCCTTACGTGGCCACTGTAAAACATCAAACCTACATGACTGTCCAAATACCGGACTGATTAAGTGGAGAAATGACGATGTAGTCCCAGTCGAAAGGGGGAGGGGGGATTTTTCGGTGTCAAAATTTCAACTAAACTTCCAATTAAGGGCACAGTTATTGAATCACGTCGCCGCGCGTTGCAGCTCTTACTGAAATTAGTTAAACGTACCTGATGATGAAACTGTCCGTTACTTTGCGTCCAATGCGGATACAGTAGAATAATTTGCGTGGCTAACTGTAACGTGTCCTGGCACCAGCAGATAAGACAGGTATTTGTCAGCCTTTTCTTAACTTAGCACTACATTAGGGTGACGTATTGGAGAGTGGATGTAGAAGTCTATACCTTACTAATTTTTCTACGAGAGGGACAAGTGTGGTCGTCTTTGCGTCCTAGCCGCCCTATTCTTAGGTAAAGGTCTCAGGTGCCACGTACACAGTACACCCTATGGGCCCTACATTCATGTTGCAGCCTGTGATGAACAGAGGATATCCTCTTCCTGCCAAAAATGGAATTCTGATTTACCGTGTGTCTAGCCCCCATCGTAGTAACTGTATAGAGCGAGCTACTCTGATAATACCGAGTACAATGGGATGTTGGCTGTGAACGAATATGAACAAACAAACGTCGTTGTGTTGGGCTTATTATCTCTGGTTTTTGTTTAGAACGTATACCCGTTCATTATAATGTGTGTGTTGTTATATCTGCTTATATATATACAACTACATGTTCCCGTATTTCAATTTCAAATCTATTATTTGAGTTTCGTTTACATCTTTGGATGTAACTGGTAACACCGGTTGTGTTTCCATATGCGCACCAGAATATTTAAAGCCCAACTACATATTTTGACTGACACAGGACCAGTGTATCATTAGGAGTGCGAGTGCTGGGATGAAATTAGAGGCTAGCATAATGCAGGTAACAAAACATGATAGATTTTGTTTGTCAAATGTTATTACTGGAATCAAATAAGTGAACACACCAACGGGATGGTTGAAATGTGTAGAATGTTTATGAGAGACATGTTTATTTAGAAAATGGAGATAAGATTTTGGAAACCTAAAGTTAAAACAGCTTGAATAAATAACATGAAAGGGCGAAAGATTGATTAAACCTATTCAGAATGTAGCGCATGCGCTGTCGCTTCTTTTAACGTTGTAAAGGCAATATGGATTTAAAAAGGGCAGGAAATTTCTTATTCAGTTGTCTTCATAACTACGTCTCATGCCATACACTGGTCTACAGAACACAAACACAAACACGCACACACACACACATATATACATGAGAAATACTACAAAAAACGTAACATCTGCTTGTCCTCAGATGTTTTTACCTGGATGGTAAAGCATTGCAGTTTAGAGACCCATTGTCATAAAATCTTTACAGTCGTTCATATCCCGCATTGCAGTCTGTCAGTGCTGAGGCCTGGAGCTGTACGTGCGAACGGTGTCAAAACTGTTCGTATCTTGAGAAGTAAGGTATAAGGTTATGAACTGAATTCAGGTAAAGTTATTTAATATCATGGAAAAGATAAAGAATGTGCATCCAGTGGAATCGGGGAAATTTATAGAATGAGTCACTAGTAGCTTCTGGGAAAAGAAAAACACCCTACCACACGGAGTCACTTAGTTATGTAAACCTTTGTGTGTATCATTTGACTCCAATATGAATACAAAACAGAAAAAATATAGTTTACACAGGTACAAAATCATAAAGTATTTGTTAAATTGTCGAACCTTTTCGTACATATTGAACTGTCCTGATATACATTATCAGGAAAGCTGCAACATTATTTCTTTAGATTTTCCTGAAAATATTAAAATACGAATGATCACTGCAGCGACTAGGAATGAAACCTTTGTGCAAGATCAATGAAAAACTAGCACAAAATAAATGATCTATTTTCCACTATTCAAACAAGAAATGCAGGACCTGCAGCTTATGTTGTGAATGTTTATGTATCAAGTAAAAACAACTGAACGACAACTACCAGGAGAAAGAGTAACCCGTCATACATGATTTTCCTTGCTATAAAAAAGACTTCTACGTCACACATTTCCTACAGTCAAACTTGTGTGTAAGAAATTCCACGGAATATAAACATTCTATTCGCGCAGGTTCCCGTTTGCCGCAAGCACTAACTTGAGTTGCATGTCAAAATATATTTCACCGCAGGTTTACATATTCCATGTGTTTATGTACAAATAATTCAATTACACGTTACATACGTTCCTACTGAAGAGTAGCGAGTGTTTACCGAAAAGTTGTTATCACTCCACCCTTTTCTCAATCCCGTGTTAATACCATCATATCCTGCCACTGATACAAATTTTTAATCAGATGAATTCACTCCACATCCTTCCGTTATACTTTATAAGTTATATTGTAATAATATCTTACAAAGTGTTACCTTTCGTGCATATTGTATCCAAAATTTTTAAGATTGCATGTTTGTGTGTACTCTTTCTTGGTGCAGAGCGAAAACTAAACTTGTTGTACTGAACATCAATGTCCTTACATTTAATCTCCTGAATAGAAATATAAACGTACAGGGTGGGCCACGAAAAACTAGCCCGGGTCCGTAGCATAGAGTAAATACAGAAATTAATAGAGTAGCCAAATGCTGAAAGGATATACCATCACAGCAGAAGTTGCAAGCGGTTGCCTTCTGCATCAGTACACAGCTGCGCACGTCTAATTATGTTGAAGTATACCCGATGTTAACGTAGTGATTTTGATGGCTGTAACTGCGTGGCCGATGTTGTCCTTCAGTTCCTGCATCGTTTGCGGATTTGATTCGTATACCAGAATTTCTCTGGGGACAGTTGAAAAGTACGGTATACGAATCAAATCCGCACACGATACAGGAACTGAAGGACAACATCAGCCACGCAGTTGCAGCTATCAAAATCACTATGTTACATCGGGTATACCTCAACATGGTGACAGCACGACTGTTGACTAACTGTTCAAACACTCTGCGCAATATACATACTAACGCCGGAGAGAATATCACAAGGACACGTGCAAAACGGAAGGCGGGCTACTTTTTCGTGGCCCACTCTGTATAAACACAAAATCACTACACACTTTATTTCGTTCCTTTACGTGTTCTGACTGCCACGTGATATTAAGATGTCCAGAAATAACGAAGCTTCTTGTAGGCTTACTAAATATTCAACTTCCGAAAAAGAACTTGGAAGATAAATGTATTCTTTGAATTCGCAGAAAACAGAATTAAAAGCAAACGACGGTGTATGTTAACTGGTCTTATATTTCTCTATTCTCCCGCTACGTATTATTTTCTTTCGTCATGCCCTCCTTATCCCTGAGGGATGATGGCTTTGAATACTGTTTCCAAATACAGAAACACTGTGCCTTGTTGCTGTGGTGGATAAAGATATGCATAATACACAGGCAATTAAGACAGCATACTCAGTTCACAGAAAACACTACAGCCAACTCGAGACACACATGTGTTATGTATATACTTCAAATATTTGTAACTCTAACATAACACTGGTGTTTGGTTTACGTCAGACTGTTTCCATGACAGCGCTGTGTGTTCAAACAGCAAGTGCTGCACGACAGCCTTTCCTCTGTACACAACACTGAACACTGAAATTAATTTATGAACGCTTTCTTCAGCCTTTATGCCCGTCTGTCTTGTCTGTTTGTTACGAAACTCTAACCGACATTTTGGTAATGAAACAAATACATTCTATGACAGATCGGAAAACCAGATGCACATGCAGCTTTCCTAATGATGGAATTAAATTGTTAAACTTACTTACTTACTTACTTACTTACTTACTTACTTACTTACT
>Ga0123355_10022236_pt1 | contig 10165 bp, 10 predicted proteins | sample TergutEmb28metaG_3_FD_89872 | JGI IMG/M metagenome (GOLD analysis project Ga0123355, IMG submission 89872) | Embiratermes neotenicus P1 segment gut microbial communities from Petit-Saut dam, French Guiana - Emb289 P1 | ecosystem: Host-associated > Arthropoda: Insects > Digestive system > Gut ... | reverse complement strand
AGGGCTACCAAAGCCACCGTGACAGCAGTGGAACATATTGGCTCGGTTTGACCTTGAACACAGGGGTATAGATGGGCAAGAATGTTAAGCGATGCTAACCGATTCCATAAGTTTTCATATTTGAAAATTGTTGACTATATAGAACTTGTAATATTGGTCAGCATCGGTCAGCATTTGCCCTCGCTCTCACCTGTGTTAGTACCTTAAAAACTGGGCAACGGTGACAACAAGGGTGTACAGCGGTAACCCCTGTGACCATAGCAACATTGCTTGCCTTTGTTCACCATAGCCTCCTGTGTAAAGCTGTTTCCATTATTGGGTGGCTGTGGGTAAGCAGAGGCAAGCACAGGTAACCCTGTTAGCCTTGTAACCGAATGTTCCCATCCCCCACCCAAAGTAGTTAACCTTGTAAATCTAGTTACCTGTGAAACATTGGCAACACAGGCTAACCAGCTCCCCTTTACAGGCTCCTGTTCCCTTTGCCATCCAGCTCACCAGTCAACACTACCGCACTTTGATAACCGAATACACCACGGGCACGCACTCAAAGTGGCTAGTCTTGTACATCTTGTATCCTGTGACGGACTAGGGAAGCAAAACCATCAAGTGCTACCTGCTGACCTTAATAGTTAACTGTAGCCTATGAGGTCTTTTCACCACACTTGTAGCAGTATAGCTGTCCGCCTATGGTTGCTGTCTTGCAGTTGCTACAAAGGTTAACCTGTCGCAATTTGAGCTGTTCTCTAAGGTTAGCTGCCATCAAGTCAACTTCTTTGTCAGATAGTCCTGCTGAGCTAGCAGCCGTAATCCTTTGCTTTCTGCCAGTTCCTTGGTCTTTTGCAGACACATTGACAATGCCGTTTGCGTCAATATCAAAAGTCACCTCAATCTGTGGTACACCACGTGGGGCAGGCGGTATGTTAGCCAGAGTGAAACGACCCAAAGTTTTATTAGCAGCTGCCATTTCGCGCTCACCTTGCAAGATGTGAACGCTAACGCTAGTCTGACCATCAGTGGTTGTTGTAAAGGTCTCTGTCTTGCGCGTAGGAATAGTCGTATTGCGCTTAATCATTTTTTTCATGATGCCACCATCGGTTTCAAAGCCTAGCGTCATGGAGGTTACGTCTAGTAGCAAGATATCACCTTTGCCATAGTTGCCACCTAATACACCACCTTGTACAGCTGCACCCATTGCAACTATCTCATCAGGATTAACGCTCATTAAGAAGTCTTTGCCCGTAAGACTCTTAATTAATTCTTGCACAGCAGGCATGCGGCTAGAACCCCCTGTTAGGATAACTTTATCAATCTTAATCCCTGCATCTTTTAGAGCCTGTCGAATAGGTCTCTTTGTTCGCTCCAATAAGTCATTCGTCATTTCTTCAAAGTCTGAGCGAGATAGAGTGTAATCAAGGTGCTTAGATGCTGAGGTATCAGTGACAATATAAGGCAAATTGATATGTGTGCTTTGAGTCGATGAAAGTTCAATCTTTGCATGCTCGGCAGCATCCCTTATGCGCTGTAAAGCTATCTTGTCATTGTTAAGATCAATGCCTTGGTCAGTCTTGAACCTGTCTACAAGCCAATCGATTATCCTTTGATTCCAGTCATCACCACCTAGGCAGTTATCACCATTAGTAGCAAACACTTCAACGACATTATCACCCAGTTGGATAACTGTCACATCAAAGGTACCACCACCAAAGTCAATAACAAGAACTTTATGCTCGTCCAGACTTTTCCCAAGTCCGTAAGCAAGTGCAGCAGCGGTTGGCTCATTTACAATACGCTTAATGTTCAGACCAGCAATCTTAGCTGCGTCTTTTGTTGCTTGACGTTGCAAATCATTAAAGTAGGCAGGAACTGTTATAACGGCTTCACTGATCTCTTCACCTATATACCTTTCAGCATCAGCTTTCAGCTTTTGTAGGATTACTGCGCTAATCTCTTCTGGTACATAACTCTTGCCACCAATCTTTACCTCAGCACGACCACCCTTGCCAGAAACTACCTTGCAACTGACAGCTTTAATTTCATCATTTACTTCTGAATGCTTGCGACCCATAAAGCGCTTGATTAACCCAACAGTATTTACGGGATTAATAGCAGCCTGGTTTTCCGCAGGCTTTCCAACTAGCAGATTGCCCTCTTTGCCAAGTGCCACAATACTAGGAGTTGTGCGATACCCTTCGGCATTAGCGATAATCTTAGGTTTCCCATCTTTAAGTAATGCCATCGCACTATTGGTAGTGCCTAAGTCAATCCCTAATATGGTGCTAGTGGTAGCAGCTTTCCACCAATCTTTCCGTACCACCTGTAACTCGCGGTGTACTGGCTGTTTGGGCTCAGGTTGATGCTTCTTAACTCTAGAATCAGCAGCACTGCTTACCTTTAGAGGCTGCTCTTGCTTGGACTGTACTGATTGCTTACGCCTTGATTGAGGTTTTCCTGTCGCTGAGTCAAAGGGATTATATGTTTCTATAAGTTGCCTCTGTTTTAATTTTGCTTTCTTGACTCCATCTTTTATAGGGGTGCTTACTTTCTTTTGTTTTCTTTGTGCAGGCTTTCCTTGCTTGGGCTGTGTTCGTGATACTGACAGCGCCTCATTGTTTTCTGCGCTCGCCAAGGTAGATGTAGGGCTATTGCCCCAATTATTAACCGTGCCACACTCATGACAGAACCGCTGTCGCTTTTGAGTCCGTGTGCCGCACTCACCACAAAAGTTGCTCATGCTCCTACGCTTTCTTCTTTATCTAGCCTGTGCGGCTAGTGACCTAATCTGCTATGACTATCCTTGTTATTACTGGCTGGTCTGCTGGCGCTACAGTGCCGTTCTCGTCCGCTACTGGAGCGCTTTGAGCAATAACATCTATTATTTCCATACCCTCTATGACACGACCAAAGCCTGCATACTCTCCATCAAGGAAGGTAGCATCTTGATGTACTATGAAAAACTGTGAACTTGCGCTGTTGAAGTCTGCTGCACGTGCCATCGAGACAACACCTCGTCTGTGCGAGATAGGATTCTCGATGCCGTTTGCAGCAAACTCACCTGTAATACTAGTGCCAGAACCCCCCATCCCTGTGCCTTCTGGGTCACCACCTTGAATTATGAATCCATCAATAATGCGATGAAAGGTTAGCCCGTCATAGAAGCCACCATCAGCAAGTCTTAGAAAGTTATCAACTGTAAGTGGAGCTGCCGATCTGTCTAGCTCCAAAATTATGTCACCATAATCTTCAATTTCAATTTTCACTCTTGGTGCTTCTAAAGATTCAGCAGCTCTGATTGGTGCGTCTGGTCTTTCTATTGGAGGTGGGCTTACTGGTGGATTAACCCCAGTTGTTTCCGCTTGCCCAGAAGTCGTTCCCAGAAATATCGTTAACAGTAAGCCGATGACTAGCCACGCTAATCCAATAGCTTGCAATACAACACAGACAATGTGGGAAACGCCTTTAATTTTTTGAGTAAGGCGCATGTTCCACCACCAGCCAAATATAACACCACCAAACATTAAGTTTGCAAATGAGATAGCTTTGCTGGATTTAAGCATTGGTTTCTCTGTGAAGTAAGAAGGATAGAACTTTGCGGCATAAATTATTTGCAGTATCCAACCTGCCGCAACACCAAGCGGCATAGCTAGGCTGTCATCAAGTGGCGTTGGCACAATGAGAAGCGCAACTAAGAATAACAGCGATCCCGCAAGTAACGAGACAAGTATAAGAAGAGGGAAGCCAACGAAAAAGCCAAGTAGTGAAAATCCTACAGAGGTCTTCCAAGTATCAAGCACGGGAGCTGGGGCATGGTCTGGATTGTGAAAACCAGTAGAACGATGAAAGTCGCTAGACGTGTTGCCCCAATTAACATCCTCAACGCATTCAGGACAGTATTCTTGCCCATCCTCAATAGGCGCTTGGCATCTGGTGCAAAGGTTATCTTCTTGGGATTGCGCTGGCTGCATTGACTGCTCTTGAGGTAGAGGAGCATCATCGCTTTTCTGCTGTTCCTCTAGGGATAACAATGTTTTACTTTCTACTGTGTCCACTGGAGTAGGCACAGGTTCACTATTACCCCACTCGTTTGCTGCGCTACATTCATGACAGTATTTCTGACCGTCTTGCATTGACGTTCCACAGTCACCACAGAACTTGCTCATGTTAGCATCCTTCCTTTAGCTATATGCAAGGTGGATGCTCTTGGAAGTCACTGGCGACAACGGGAAGAAGGACATCCACTCTAGTCGCCAAACTTGAACTAGGCTACAAAACGCCATATTCGCGAGCAGATGTCCTTCTGCTCGACGTTTTGTAGATATAATCCATAGTGAACACTCAAGTTTGGCAGGTATAAGCATACCAAATGGTGCTATGAACGATGCAAGATGGATGCCACATAGATGTACCTCAAATTCGTAGGGCGTTGACATCAGCTGACATCAATACATCTCACAGCAGAAAATAGCAGATAGCTCATTTTCTACTGGGTACAGATTTTGGCAAAATACCCCAATTCCTTGTATGGTTTCCTTGGCAGTCGAAAAGTGTGTTTCTATAGCCTGTGAGCTGGGCAAACCTTAATCACAGAGCTTCAAATATGTAGGGGGAGGTGGGTACTGGGTACATCGCGTTTTCATAAATTGCGCTACAGGTCTGTTTATCGCCCGTTTTACCTTCGCAAACTAGGGTAAATATGCGGGGTGGCACACTTGCTCCCACAGCTAAAACAGCACACCGATTCTCAGAAATAGCAGAAAATTTGTCACGGCACGTTCCGTACTCCCTGATGTCCACAGCTAACATATACCCTCCCCCCGCCCCCACATCTAAATAGGGCGCACCAAGCCACACTAATCGCAACAGTTAGCCCACTGCAAGCATGACATACCAAAGATGTCAGCTGATGTCATTGGTAAGCGTATCAGAACTAGATTGAAGTGGCTTACTTGATACATCCACAACCCACTGCTGCACCCCAAGTATTCAGCACTTGTATCAAGGGAAGCAAAAGCAGCAATATTGGGTGTAGGCATGTAGTAAACAGGGTACAGACCATGTACACCTATGTAGTAAGTCGTGTAAATGGAAACATTTATTCACTAGGTACATCATAGAGCAAAGAGCAAGCAAAGAAAGAGATGGTGGCATGTTGCTATGGGCAACAGTTGATTTCAAGCGTCACTACTAGATTGAGTGTCTATGCTGGTAGAATTAAGAAGATAATCATCAGAGCTACTGATGTATAAATATTGAAGCAAAGGAGTTGCCAGATGAACACATTAACCAGTAGCGGGAAAACAAGTGCAGCTGAACATGCATTGCAATCTCTTCAAAAAAACATGAATGGAGCTTCGAGTCTGCTTGGAATTAAATCCTCAAGTGATGTGAATAAGAAAATTATGGTAAGCCGTGACCAAGAGGACAACTATGGGTCTCCTACACGTAAGCGTTTTACTGGTTGTGATGGCCAAGAAATTATTGGAATCTTAATTGATGCAGACGTTATGCTTGGGGCTATCCTCTTCCCAAATAGTGACTCTTCGGATTCCCTCCTTCGCGTGGCGCCTAGTCCGTTTTATGCTTTATCAACCATGAGAATTAGAGAAGAGCTAAGGTCGCTATTCAGTCAATGTGCGCCAAAATACCTAGATGCACTGAATGATTTCTTTAGTAAGTATCTCGACTGCTGGAATAGTGGTTTTGCTGGAGCGCCTGTTGGATACCCAGGAGGAATTCTTCACGGACAAGAATTGGACGAACCTGTACTTGCTAGTGTTTACGGAGTTTCTAATATAGATTATATTGTCACAGGAGATAGCAGAATTCTTCAAGAAGAAACAGTAGATTGGCCGATAGCAATATCTGCATCAGACTTCATGGGAATGACTAATGAGAAATTGCTGAGTAGGGCTGGACAAGCTCGATTCAATTCCTATCAGTAGACTTCAATCCATCATCTGCCCTGCGCTTTCCGTGTGGTGCAACAGCTAACCTATCCCACTGCATCCGACCTATGGACAGCTGCAAGCACGACATGTATTGGGATGCCTAACACTTACACTTGCCCACAGACGGATGCTACGTTGCGCTATGTTAACGGCTCACGTGTAGCAGAGGTCACATACAGATAAGTTACCACCAAACACTGCTACAATGGCAATCGTGAAAAAACAGACTGGACAAATCATTATCCCTAGTGGGGTCAATGTTTGGGCGCATGAACTAAAGACTGCCCAAGCCTTAGCTGACGCAGGTTTTACTGTTGAGTTTATACGCAAGAGTGAAGGCGACAGGGAGCGCAGTGCTGATGCTTATATCTCGCAAGTCAAATGGGAGTTCAAGGCACCCAATGGCAGCAAGCTATCATTAGTCGAAAAGAACCTACGCCGAGGATTAAAGCAGTGCGATAAGATAATCTTTGATTCTCGCCGTGTTAAACGCATCCCAGATGATGCCATTGAACGAGAACTGGTGAAGTGGTCGATGGAGATAAAAGGTCTCGGCAAGCTCAAGTTCATAAATCGCCATAGAAAAATCATAGATATTAAGTAGTGAACCTGCTATACTAAATGCGTAGAAACCCCCGAAAGGTGCGTAAGTACCTCCTCCGGGGTTTCCTTACTTTTCGGTCAATTCCTTCTGCGATAGGGAAGGGTAGAAGCCGCCCCAATGTTGAACATCAAAACGGCTTCCATTGGTACATTTGCCTACTATCACAGAACTATCACAGTGCGAACGGACGCCAACAATTGCGGACAACTGTGGGCAAGCGCCTGACCTGCGATTATGTGATGTAAACAGACTTGTGTGAATGTGGACAGATGCTTAATTTCGAGCTTCTAATCCGTAGGCCCGGGGTTCGAATCCCTGTGGGCGCACCATTTTCTGATCTGACCCACTACCTTTCATAAATTCTTTAGAATCTTTGTAATTATGAAGTGAGGCACGATGATAAGAAGCTGTGAGCACAATCAATTCTGCCGCGTCTACGCTGACTTGAAACTTTCGCTGGTTTCGTTCTCTGTTGAGGAATAAAGCTTGTGTACTTCATCCAATTTATCGAGATGGGTGCGTAGCGGAGCAGGGACTGTGCACTCAAGTGCTGCGTACACATACTCAGTTGCGTTCACTAGCAGGCCTGCTGATGAGCCAAGGTAAGCGAGCAAATCAGCCTCGCTTACAGGCTTGTTGTACACAACTCGGAAATTTTCTTCATCCAACGGCTCAAGGTGGCGAGATATGAGCGCGGACTCACTGTTGTGCGTATCAAAACATAGCTTCCTGTAGACTCCATCGTACACCTCCTCTACATTTGCGCGTTTGAATTTTTCGATAACGCTAAGAGGCTTGACTCCCTTTTCGGTCAATACGCTCAGTTGTTGAATCGTGGAATCTTGGATATCTGTGAAGTCTGGTGACTTAGCTATTTCGCAGATGAAAGTGTTTCCTGCAGCCGCCTTCGAGTATATTCTCTTTTGTCGGTCTAGGTTCGCTGCTCTAATGTATTCTAGATAGGAGGGATCTTCAGCCAAGTTAGCGAGGTCAATGTAGGCTTCAAGCTGAACTCGCAGTACGGCACCGAGTCCTGCATTGCCATTATTTTTCGCCAAGATCAGTATGCATCCTGTGAGTTCAAGGATTGAACCGTACAGGGCCACCAAGAAGAAGTGCCATGGATGAGTCTTGTTAAATTGAAGTTCGGATGCGCTGCTATGGCATTCAGCGTGAAGCACACTCAAGTAATCATCTATCTGCATTAGCTGATGTCCTCCTTGTGTAGTCCCAGCATCACTTCTGTCGATAGGATAGAGTATATCGAATCTCCAGCGAAGAATTCTGAAAGAGGTCTAGTTGCTGCAATCGCGTCGTGCAAAGTTGGGATTGTTGTAGTGCTGTTGGTCGCGGGGGGCGGATTTGAACCACCGACCTTCGGGTTATGAGGAATAGTGAAATATTTTAATTGGCATGAATTTTGTACATTTTTCTGTATTGACATTTGTATGTTATTTCGCAACAATTAGAGTACATAACACTAGGAGGAACTAAGGATGACTACACATACACTTCCAAAAATTAGACCACTTTCTGACCTAAGAACAAGCATTGGTGAAATAACTGCGTTTGTTGATGAGAAGCAAGCACCAGTAGTTCTTACTAAGCACGGTCGTGGCAGATACGTATTACTAGGTGTTGAAGAATATGACGAGTTAATCACTCATCAAAACCCTGCTTCAGACCACAGCTTCCCAGATAGTTTTCCGCGCTTTACTTCTATGGCTGCTTTGAGAGAAAAGCTAGAAGTAGGACTTCAAGACATTGCAGAAGGGTGCACAATTCCTCTTGGTGAAGCAATGCAAGAAATAAGAGACAAACATGGCTTATGAGGTTATTCTCTCTACCTCTGCTCAAGCTGATGTAGATGCCATTGCAGAGTACATTTCAGTTAACTTAGATAACCCTCAAGCAGCTGGTCAGTTACTCGACCGAATACAATACGTCTTAGAGCTAGTAAGTGATAGCCCTGAAATGTTTTCGTATGCCAAAGAGCCTGCGCTTGCAAAGATGGGCTGTCGTTCATTTAATGTCGGCAACTATCTCGTGTTCTACAGGATAAGAGCAAAGGAAGAAGTTATTGATGTTGTTGGTGTCATCTATGGCAAGAGGGACTTTGAAAACTGGGAACTGCAATCATGAAAGCAAGCATTACTTCATATGACACATCCGAGTACCTCAAAGATGATAAGGATATAGCAGGATACCTTGAGGCAATCATGAGAGAAAACCCTGCTTTGTTCCATGTAGCCCTTGGTGATGTTGCTCGTGCACTTGGTATGGCAGAGCTTGCTGAAAGGACAGGGCTATCTCGTGAGACTTTGTACCACTCTTTGTCAAAGGATGATGACCTACGCTACTCAACGGTATGCAAGATACTTTCTGCCTGTGGTGTAAACCATATCAAGTTTGGAAGCAGTGTACCTTCTGACAATACAGAAGCTGTAGTAGTCTAGCCTATCCCGCCGCATCCGACCTATATAAGTCCGTGATATGCTTGAAGGAAGAAGAGGTAAGCAGCATTAACATTAACTGTAGAAGATGAGATTGCAGATTGTCTTTAAGAAAAATCAAGCATCCAGAACTTTTTCAAGACTTGCATGGTAGTAACTACTTTGAAGGATGGTACTTCAAATTCCAGGATGCCAGCGGTGAGATTCTTGCTGTGATTCCAGGGATATCAAGGACAAAAGATAAAGAGTTTGCTTTCATCCAGGTTCTCAGCAGTCACCTAAGTATTGCTACGTATACAAAGTATGATATTGAGGACTTCCATTACGATGAGGATCCTTGGAGTATTCGCATTGCTGATAATTACTTTGGCCTTGACCGTATTGAGCTACATATTTTGGCAGATGACATTGAGTTAATTGGTAAGTTTAATCTTGCAAATATTATCCCCTTAAGAACAAGTTTTTATGCTCCCAGCATCATGGGTCCCTTCGCTTACCTGAATTCTATGGAATGCTACCATGCTGTGCTGAGTATGCACCATGAGATAAGTGGGCAGGCAAGGTTAAATGGACAACTTCTTGACTTTGACGATAGCTGTGGTTACCTCGAAAAGGATTGGGGAAGATCCTTTCCTAAAGAGTATATCTGGATTCATGGGCAAGACGTGCTTTCTCACGATACGTTATTCTTTTCGCTGGCACGCATTCCTCTTGCGGGGCGTAGCTTTGATGGCTTGATTGCTGTTTTCTATGTGGATGGTGTTCAGCACAGGTTTGCTACTTATAATCTTGCTCATGTTAAAACTTTTACTAAGAATGGAGACAGTTACCTGCTTGAGGTTAAGCAGGGTGAACATACATTAAGGTTAAGACTTCAGATGCGTGATGCCCATCCACTATTGTCTCCGCAGCTGGGGGAAATGAGCGGCACTATTAAAGAAAGTCTTACAAGCACCTGTGAAGTCCAGTTGTTGCGGAATTCACAAATCTTGGCGCAAAGAACCTTTAAGCCGGCATTGGCAGAGGTAGAGTGGAAGAGCTTTGACTGCGTGGAGAGGTCATTGACCGTTCTGGAATAACTTGGCAAGTCATGACTAGGCATCCATAAAATTTTGCAGATGACGATCAAGAAACTGATCAACTCTTGCTTCTTCTCGTTTTGT
>Ga0123355_10022235_pt1 | contig 10165 bp, 9 predicted proteins | sample TergutEmb28metaG_3_FD_89872 | JGI IMG/M metagenome (GOLD analysis project Ga0123355, IMG submission 89872) | Embiratermes neotenicus P1 segment gut microbial communities from Petit-Saut dam, French Guiana - Emb289 P1 | ecosystem: Host-associated > Arthropoda: Insects > Digestive system > Gut ... | reverse complement strand
GACGACGGCGTTGACCAATTCCACCGTCCGGCCCAGATCGGGCGGCGCGAAACGCGGCCAGCCGCCGAACGTGCCAAAGCAGAAATGAAAGCCGAGCGCGAGCCGATCCGGAAGCCGTTGTGATAAGCGCGCGATCGGCCCCAAATGGGTCTCGATCCGCGCTTCGGCGGGAAAACCCGCTTGCACGTCGTGGCCGTTGTGGATGGCAGAAACCTCCCAGGCGCAATCCCATTGGATCGCCAGATCCTCGGCCGGAATCGCATCCAGCATGGCCGCCAGCTCGGCGCCAAGCGCTTCCTCGTAGCCGGGCCTGATGCGCTCGAGATCGCCCGGTCGGGGAAAAGTGAGCGGCCGCACCACGCTGTCCACCATCGGCATCGCAACCTGAAAGCGCAGATCCTGCGGCAGCACGCCCTTCTGGCGCAACGTCTTGAACACGAAATAGGAGCTCACCGCGTCCTTGGCATAGCCCAGCCGATAGCCCGGATTGCCAAACCGCACCTCCTCGACACCGTCCTTCACCCGGAACAGCCATACATCGTCGCGGTCGCGCGGCATCAGTCGCTCGACGCCATTCTCGCGCCGCGGCCGCTTTATCGTGTCGAGATCGATATGCCCGTTGAAGACCTGATAGGAGAGCCGCAGCACCCAGGAACGGCGCTCCCCGACCTCGCCGTCGGGAAGGGCCGGCAGATACGAGCCCAGCGTCCCGCCAAAGCTGGTCATCACGTCCTCGACGCTGGGCAGCGGCACGCTGCCCACCAGCAAAAGATCCTGTCCCATTACACGTCCACCAATTCTTCGGCAGTGGAAAAGGGCGTGTCGAGCCGCTCCGCAACCATTCGGCCTCCCGGGCTATTCGCGTTTTTTGCGAAGCTAAATGCAGCCGTATTGCATTACAAGGCTGCGGTTGCGAAATCCATGTGGACAACGAGAAGAGCATGAAGCTCGGTGTCGAACTTCTCCTCAGCCCGCTCAAGAGGGCGACTGCGCCGACACCTCGATGCCGGCCGCGCAATCGCGAAAACATCCGGCAACGCAAGGAAGGGGCGGCCTCGATGCGCCTCCGGTCTTCGGCGATCCCACAGCGCGGCGCCGGGCCTGACCGGTGATTGCAATGAATCGCGGCGACCGCCTCCATCTCATCCTGCGCCTCTTCACTCCGGAGCGGCCGCAGTGGACGGCCGATGAAACGGCGGCCGCCTTGGGGTTTTCGCGCAGCACGGCCTATCGCCAACTCGGCGCCCTGGTGAAATCGGGACTGCTCGAAACGCTGGAACACGCGTCTGCCTATGTCCTCGGGCCCGCCATCATCGAGCTCGACCGCAATATCAGGTTAAGCGACCCGTTGCTGAGGGCGGCGACACCGGCGATGCGACGGCTGGCAGAGGAGGCGCCCATCTCCTGCACGGTTCTTCTATGCCGTCTCTATCGCGACCGGGTCATGTGCATCGGGCAAGAAGAGAGACCCGGCGAAACCGTGGCGGTGAGCTATGAACGCGGCAGGCTTATGCCGCTGTCGCGCGGCGCACCGTCGCGGACCATCCTCGCACAGCTGCCGCCGCGCCGGCTCGCGCCATTGATGACGACGATCGAAGCGGAAAATGCCGCCGGCTTCGACGCCGACGCGTTTCGCCGCCAGCTTCGCGAGATCCGCAAGGAGGCTTGTTGCATTACCCGCGGCGAGGTCGACGACGGCGTGGTCGGTATCGCGGTCCCGCTGGCAATGCCGCAACGGGCCACGGCCGCGAGCCTCGGCATTGCCTGCTTCGGCGCGCCCGACGAAGCGACGCTGGCGCGCGTCCGCGCCCTCCTCGCCGCCGCCGCCGCAACCATCAGGGCATCCTTGCCGGCGGCCTAGCCCCACATCTCGGCCGCCGTCTCGGCCAGCAGGCTCAGCTTGCGGCGCTCGACATCCTCGGTGAAGTCGGTGCCGAAGAGATTGGTCGAAAAGCCGCATTGCGGACAGATGCCGAGCTGCGCCAGGTTGATGCTTCGCGCGGCGGCGTCGATGCGGCGCTTGAGCATGTCTTTGTCTTCGAGCCGCGCATCCTTGGTCGAGACGATCCCGAGCATCACCTGCTTGCCTTTGGGCGCATGGCGCAACGGTGAGAAATCGCCGGCGCGCGGCGTGTCGTATTCGAGCAGATAGACGTCGACATTGGACATGTTGAAAGCGGCCTCCGCGACCGGCTCGTAGCCGCCCTCGCCGCCCCAGAACGCATTCATGTTGCCGCGGCACATGTGCATGGCAACGATCATATCGTCCGGCCGCTCTGCCACAATGTCGTTCAGCACACGGACATAGGTCTCGATCAGTTTATCGGGATCATCCCCGCGCGCGGCGGACATGCTGCGATGCCGTGGATCGCAAAGATAAGGCAGCATGCATTCGTCGATCTGAAGGAATTTGCAGCCCGCTGCCGCCAGCTGTGCGATCTCGGCGCGATAGGCCGCAACGAGATCGGCCCAGAAGGCGTCGATGTCGGCATAAACCGACGGCACGAACGCGGCATCGCGCAGAAAATGCACGATCGGCGGCCCCGGGATCGTGGCCTTTGCCGTCTTGCTGGTGACCGTCTTGAGGAACCCCCAATATCGGGCCAGCGTGCTGTCCCGCGGGCGGATCGGACCGTCGACCTTGATGCCGGCGATCGGCCGCGTCTCGCCGGCGGCGTTGATGAGGGTGATCGGCGTCTTCCCGGTGTAGGAAATCGCCAGGCCGGAAAAGCCGAGAAGGAAATCGGTCCACCAGCTGCGGCGGCGAAAATCGCCGTCGGTGACGACCGGGAGCCCGCACGCTTCCTGCAGCTTTACCACGTCGCGAATGCAGCGATCCTCGATCGCGGTCAGTTCGGCATTCCGATGGGGACCGAGATTGCGGTCGGCATCGTGCTCGCCGAGAAGCCGGATCCGCGCCTCGCGCAGTGCGGCCGGCCGCAAGAGGCTGCCGACATGGTCGACGTGAAGGTGAGAGGCAGCAGCCATGAAATCGCCTCCGATCGGTATGAGGGAGAGGTATCGTCAACGGGCAGATGTGCCGTCAATCCCGTGCCGCGCCCGCGGCGGGCGGTGATGAAGCGTGCGGCCGGCTGCGGCGACAAAGGGGGTGCGATGCGTGATGATCTCTCCTGCGACGCGATTCGCAATTTGCGCAACAATGACCGATTGCTTTCGACTAAGGTAGCCGTCTTTTGCAGGTCCGGTCGAAAGAACCCGAATGCGTCCAGAGGGAGGATCGAAGGTCACGGGGGGCGGCGGAGCCGGCTTGGCCGGTGTTCGAGCATGGCGACCCCGCGCGGGCCGGAGACCCTGCTCATCCACGGGCTTCGGTCAGGGCCACCTGGCCGGGCAGGCGCAGCTCAAGAGCGCGGCGCTGGCCTCGTTCCGCCTCGCCAGCTTCGATCTGCGCGGCCACGGCGCTTCCGAGAAGCCCCGTGCCCGAGCCGATTTGGATGGCGATCGTGTCTGGGCGGAAGACCTGGCCGCCGTCATTTCGGGCGCAGACCCGAAACGACTGGCTCTTACCGCCCGGTCAATGGGGGCACGCGTCGCTCGGGATTGTCTGCGCAGCTTTGGCCCGAGGCCGATCGCGGGCATCAATCTTGTCGGCGCCGCGTCGCGCTTCGCCGGGACGGGCCCGGTCGCACCGGGTCCGGCGCCCGGCAGTCACCTGGCGTCGGACGACGCCACTCTCCGGCGATTCATCATGGCGCGCGCGCCCCATCGCTGCAACGTGGAGATCGCAGGTTTGGTCACGGCCGCAACCGGGGAGCATGGCGGTGAAACGCAGCACTGAACGGATCCTCACCACCCATGTCGGCCGCCTGCAGCGTCCCGAAGAGCTGACCGAGGCGATGGAGGCACATCCGCGCGGCCGCCCAACCGACGCGGCGTTCGCGGCGCGCCTCAAGGAGGCGGTGGCCGACGTCGTGAGACAGCAGGCCGAAGCCGGCATTGACATCGTCTGCGACGGCGAATTCGGCAAGCTGAGCTGGCATTCGTACCTGATGGGGCGGCTGGCCGGGCACGAAACGGTGCCGGCGAAGCCCGGCGAGACGGCGCAGCAGTCGCGCGATCGAACCGAGTTCGCGTCGTTCTATCGGGAGCTCGAGAGCGGTGGCTCCTATTACTATCGCAATCCCGGGCGCGACGTGCCGCGCGGCATGCGCTGGGCCTGCACCGGCCCGGTGAGCTATGTCGGCGACGAAGCGCTGCAGCAGGACCTCGCCCATCTGCGCGCCGCGGTGGCCGCGGCCAAGGTCGAGGAAGCGTTCCTCCCGGCGACCTCGCCCGTAAGGCGCCGCGTCAACGACTATTATCCCGACGACGATTCCTATTTCGAGGCGGTTGCCGACGCGATGAATAAGGAATATCGCGGCATCGTCGACGCCGGTTTCGTGGTGCAGATCGACGACCCGCAATTGCCCGGCATGTGGGATTCGGGTTTGACCGAGATGAACGTGTCGGACTACCGCAAGCGCGCCGGACGGCTGGTCGAGGTCGTGAACCATGCCTTGCGCGGCGTGCCGGAAGACCGGGTGCGATATCATATTTGCTGGGGCAGCTGGCACGGCGCGCACGCCTACGATCTGCCGCTGCAGCACGTCGTCGATATCCTGTTGCGGGTGAAGGCGCAGGCCTACGCCATCGAAGCCGCCAATGCGCGCCACGAGCACGAATGGCAGCTCTGGAAGGACATGAAACTGCCCGATGGCAAGATCCTGATCCCGGGCGTGGTGTCGCACGCCACCAATCTCATCGAGCACCCGGAGCTGGTGGCGTGGCGCATCAGAAATTTCGCCAAGGTCGTCGGCAGGGAAAACGTGCTCGCCGGCACCGATTGCGGCATGGGTTACCGCGTCCACGCCCAGATCGGCTGGGCAAAGCTGAAGACGCTTGCCGACGGCGCGCGCATTGCCAGCAAGGAATTGTGGTCGCAATGAAGATATTCGGGGAGGACAAGGGGTGAATCGCACACTGACCGTCCTGTCGGGAGTTGCCGCGCTATTGCTCGCACCCGTCGCCGTGCGAGCGGACGAGGTCGTCATCGGTGCGCAGTATCCGCTGTCGGGACCGATGGCGTCTTATTCAGGGCCCTTTCTGCGGGAGGGCACCGGGCTGGCCCTGGAGCGAATCAATCGCGACCATCTCCTGGGCCCGGGCCGGACCTTGAAGGTGATGCTCGAAGACAATGCCGGCGACCGCAATCAGGCGATCTCGCTGATGAGCCGTTTCGCCAGCGGCAATGCCATCGCGGTGCTCGGGGTCTATGGCTCTTTCCTGTCACTGCCGGCGGCACCCGTGGCGAACGACCTCAAGATGCCGCTGCTGGCGATCGCCGTCTCCGACGCGATATCGCAGGCGGGACCATGGTCGTTCTCGATGCTGGAGCCGGCCAATATCTCCATGAACGAGCTGGCGAAATTCGCGGTGGAGCGTCTCCACATCAAGAATGCCGCCCTGGTCTATGACCGCGCCAACGACGCCTCGGTGCGGATGCGCGATGCCTTCGCCAACGACATCAAGGGACGCGGCGTCAACATCGTGTCCGTGGATGGCATCACCGCGCAGGACACCAATTTCGAGCCGATCGCGACCAAGATCGTAAACGAGAAGATCGACGCTCTGTTCTTCGAATCGGTGCCGTCGGTCGCAGCCAATTTCGTCATCCAGGTGCGGCAGGCCGGCCTCGATCCCGGCATCAGGCTGCTGACGAGCGGACAAATCGGCGCGCCAATATTCTTCAACATCGCGGGCACCGCGGCGGAGGGCATCTATTACGCGGTCGATTATCTTCTCGACATGGCAAACGAGGACAACAGGAGCTTCGTTGCCGCCTATCGCGACCATTATCACAAGGATCCGGACCAGAACGCTGCCTGGGGCTATGCCGGAACCATGCTGCTGGCACGGGCGATCAGCAACGCGGGCCCCGGCGCCGACCGCGCCAAGGTGCGCGACGCGCTCGCAGCGCTCGAGAATGTGCCGACGGTACTGGGCGCCGGCCGGTTCTCGTTCCGCGATCGCAAGGGCTACTATCCGAGCGTCGTCGTTCAGGTCGTGAAAGGCAAGCCGGCGCACGTGCAATAGCGCCGGGCGCGTACGGAGCGGCTTCATGTTCGGGCAAGAGCTGCTGAACGGGATCGTCGTCGGTGCAGTCTATGCGCTCTTCTCGCTCGGGCTGACGCTCGTCTTCGGCATCCACCGCATTCTCAATCTCGCTCACGGCGCGGTTTTCATGTGGGGCGCCCTCATCGGTTATTTCGCGGTAACAGGCGCGGGCCTGGCCTTGTGGCCGGCTTTCATCCTGGCGATCCTGGGCGGCGCCGTGGTCAGTGTCGGGCTTGACCTTCTCGTGTTCCGTCCGCTGCGCCGGCGCGAGGGCGACGAGTTCGGCACCATTATCGTCAGCATCGGCGCCAATCTCGTCTTGATGCATCTGGCGCAGCAGGCCACCAACGCGCAAACCCTGCGCTTTCCTTTCGGACTGTTCCCGATTCACTTCTACCATGTGCTGGGATTGCGGATCTCGCTGCAACAGATTGTCATCGTTGCCGCCGTCGCATTCCTGGTGATGGCCCTCGTGCTCTATCTCTTCCGCACCAATCTTGGCACCGACGCCCGGGCGGTCGCGCTCGACGAGCGGATGTCGATGCTGGTCGGCATCAATCCCCATGCGGTGTATTTCGGCACGTTCGCGATCGCCGGCGCGCTGGCCGGCGCCGCCGGGGTCATCCTGGGCATCGCCTTCAACTCGGTGTCCTATGTCATGGGCGAACCGATAATGCTGCAGGCCTTCGTTGTCATCGTGCTCGGCGGGCTCGGCAGCGTGCCGGGCGCCTTGCTGGCGGGCGCGATGCTCGGCGTGATCCAGACCCTGACGGCGGTTTATATCTCCTCCGAGCTGTCGGACGCCGTCGTGTTCGGCCTCCTCTTCATCGTGCTGCTGGTGCGACCCCGCGGCTTTTTCGCCGGGCTTCATACCGAGCACCGGGTCGCGTGAGCGATGGGGAGCTTCATTGCGACCTACCGCCCGCTGCTTGATCTCATCTGCATTTACGCGGTGCTTGCCTTCAGCCAGTATGTCGCATTGCGCGCCGGCCTGTTTTCACTGGCGACCGCGGGGTTCGCCTCGATCGGCGGCTATGCCGGCGGCTATCTCTTGAAGGAGACGGCGCTCGGCCCGGTGCTTGCCGGCGTTGCCGCGACTCTGTGCGGCGTGGCGGCGGGACTGTTCCTGTCGATGCCTCTGGCGCGGTTGCGGGGCGCGTTCCAGGCAATCGCGACCATCGGCTTCGTCCAGATAATGGTATCGCTTGCCCTCTTTGCCGCGCCGATCACCGGTGGCGCGCTCGGCCTCAACGCCATTCCCAAAGTTGCATCGAGCGGCCTGCTCGTCGCCGTCGTTTCCATCCTGATGGCGCTGCTCGCCGTCATCAATCGCGGCGGCATCGGCCGCGCCTTCGATGCGATCCGCCAGGATTACACGGTCGCCGCGTCGCTCGGCATTTCGATCAACAAATATTTTCGCTACGCCTTCGCGCTCAGCGGCGCGATCGGGGCGCTGGGAGGATGTCTTCTCGCCTTCAACACCTACTCGATCCAGCCGGACCTGTTCGGCTTTCCGCTCCTCGTCTTCGCCATTGCCGCGGTGATCCTGGGCGGCCGGTCGTCGGTGGCCGGGCCGCTCGTCGGCACTTTGTTTCTCATGGTGCTGCCCGAGCTTGCGCGGCCACTCGCCGACGAGCGCCTCTTGCTGCAAGGTGCGTTGCTGATCGTGGTGATCATCTACTGGCCTCGCGGCATCGTCGACAGTCTGGTTCAGCGTTGGCGCGATCGTGCCGCCGCGTCGAAGCCGGAAGCACGACAGGACCGCCATGGACTCCCTGCGGCTTGACGGGCTCGGCAAGCGCTTTGGCGGGGTCGAGGCGGTCGCCGACTTGTCGCTGTCCTTCGCGCGCGGCCGCGTCACCGGTCTGATCGGACCGAACGGCGCCGGCAAGACGACCGTGGTCAACATGATCACCGGCATCATCCAGCCCGGCGCCGGACTCATCATGCTGTCGCAGCGGCGGGTGGTCGTCGCTCTGCCGCACGAGATCGCCAGGCTGGGCATCGCGCGGACGTTTCAGAACGTGCGGTTGCTCAAGGAGGCGACCGTGCTCGACAATATCGTCGTCGGCTTCCACCGCCACGAGCACGCATCGCTGCTTGCCTCCTCGCTCGGCCTGCCTTCGGTGTGGCGCGAGCGCCGCGCGTTCCGCGCGCGGGCCCACGATCTGCTCGCGCGCTTCGGCCTGGTCGAGCTCGCGGCGCGGCCCGCAGGCAACATCTCCTACGGCCATCAGCGCCTGGTGGAAGTCATGCGCGCCCTCGCGATGTCGCCCGATTTCCTGCTGCTCGATGAGCCGGCGGCAGGAATGAGCGATGTCGAAAGCCGGAATTTGGGCGCGATCGTCCGCGACCTGGCGGCCGATGGCGTCGGCATCGTGCTGATCGAGCACAATATGCGTTTCGTCATGGAAATCTGCGAAGAGATCCACGTCCTCGATTCCGGCCGCTTGATCGCGAGCGGCACGGCGGAGCTGGTGCGCCGCGACCCCGCCGTCATTCGCGCCTATCTGGGCGGCTGAGATGCTGCAGATCAGGGAGCTCACGACCCGCTACGGCGGCATCGTCGCGGTCGACGGCATCAGCCTGACCATGGCCGAAGGCCAGGCGGTCGCCATCATCGGCGCCAATGGCGCCGGCAAGACCACACTGTTGCGAACGATCTCGGGATTGTTGCGCCCGGCGAGCGGCCGGATCACGTTCGCGGACACGGCGCTGACCGGCCGGCCCGCCTACGCGGTGGCACGGCAAGGCATTCTCATGGTGCCCGAGGGACGCCAGATCTTCGGTGCCCTGACGGTCGAAGAAAATCTGCGCCTCGGGCATCGCGCGGCGGCGGCCCGCAGCGCCGGGCCGAACGACGAATTGAACAAGGTGTTCGCGCTGTTCCCGATCCTCGCCGAGCGCCGCGGCCAATATGCCGGACAGCTGAGCGGCGGCCAGCAGCAAATGCTGGCGATCGGCCGGGCGATGATGGGGCGGCCGCGCCTCCTCCTGCTGGACGAGCCGAGCCTTGGCCTTGGCCCGACCGTGGTGGCGCAGGTATTCGTGGCGCTGAAGGCCCTGCACCAGGAGGGGCTCGGCATGATCCTGGTCGAGCAAAACGCCCGCCTGGCGCTGGAAGCGACCGAATTCGCCTATGTCATGGAGCGGGGCCGCATCGTTCACCAGGGAAGCAGCGCCACGATGCGATCCGATCCCCTCATTGTCGATCACTATCTCGGCGAAGCGGCGCGCCCTTGATCGGGCCCGACCGGCAGCGGCGGCCGGCCGCGGATCATGTCCGACGCCTTTTCCGCCAGCATGAGCGTCGGCGCATAGGTATTGCCGCTGGGCACCAGCGGCATCACCGACGCGTCGACAACGCGCAGTCCTTCGACGCCGCGCACCCGCAGCTCCGGATCGACGACGGCGTCGCCGTCGACGCCCATCGCGCAGGTGCCGACGGGATGATGCCCGACCTCGACGCGCCGGCGGATGAACGCGTCGAGCGCTTCGTCCGATTGCGCCCCCGCACCGGGATCGGCTTCGCGCAAAATGACGCGATCCAACGGCGGCGACGAATAGACCTTGCGCAGCCAGCGCATGCCCTGGCGCAAGGCGTCGCGGTCGGAGCGCTCCTTCAGGAAATTCAGCACGACCCGTGGCGGCGTTCGGGGATCTCCGGAACGGAGGCCGACATGGCCGCGGCTGTCGGGACGCAAAAGGCAAGCCGTGCCGCTGAAGCCGTGCGCCGCGCGCTTGGCGAGACCCGGGCCCCAGACCTGGGCATCCTGTTTCACGGGGCCGAAGAAAAGCTGCATGTCGGGTGTGTCGAGCTCCGACCGCGTGCGCACGAAAGCATTGGCGGTGATGACCTGATTGGCGAAGCTTCCCGTGCGCAAGACGGCATAGCGCATCATTTGCATCGCCAAGCGGTCGTAGCGCAGATGATCGACGAAAGAGGTATCGAGATTCGCCTCGAATGCGGTCGACACCATCGGATGCTCGGAGAGATTCTTGCCGACGCCGGGGAGATCGTGAACCGGTTTGATGCCATGGGCGCTGATCT
>Ga0123355_10022234_pt1 | contig 10165 bp, 4 predicted proteins | sample TergutEmb28metaG_3_FD_89872 | JGI IMG/M metagenome (GOLD analysis project Ga0123355, IMG submission 89872) | Embiratermes neotenicus P1 segment gut microbial communities from Petit-Saut dam, French Guiana - Emb289 P1 | ecosystem: Host-associated > Arthropoda: Insects > Digestive system > Gut ... | reverse complement strand
TAGAAGGGCGGATAATATTAGAACGGATCTCCAGGAGGTGGGATGTGTGTATATGGACTGGATTGGGCTGGCCCAGGATAGAGACAGGTGGCAGACGGTTGTGAGTGCGGTAATGAACCTTCGTGTTCCGTGAAATGCGGGGAGGTTCTTGACTAGCTGCACACCAGTTAGCTTCTCAAGAAGGACTCTGCTCCATGGAGTAAGTAAGTAAGTAAGTAAGCAAGTAAGTAAGAACGAGTCTACATGATCCTGCTAAAAGATTTTAACCGTCCTCAGGTCTAATTACAAGAATATAAATGGGGGTATATTTTACAACTGTATTTTGGTTTGAGATACCAACCTTTAGAGGTTACTACTACTACCACTACTATTGCTATTACTTACAGCAATTGAGTTGTCAGTCGGTGGCAGTAGTCCTTACACTAGTACAGAAAAAACAAATAAGAATAAATATACATAAACGAAACAATACAAGCAACACAGTACAAACAATACAAAACACACTAAATACAAGTAAACTTTTTACCAAAACGCCCACACATATAATAGAATATATATTTATTGTAAAATATATAGAATGCCGGAAAGGTATAATTTGAAGTTTTAATACGTTTCGTTCAAAATATTGGCACTTATCTAGAAAACTACACGGCATCACATCACAAAGGATGTAATGTCCATCGCCGTGAGAACCCTACATTTCATACGAAATACTATCGCCGTTTAATTATGGTGTTAAGCAAATCTCAAATACGAAGATCTCAGAATTAGGGGAAATATCTCGCAGCTGTGCTGTGGCAGACACAGGTAATAAGTATTTGAAATCTGGCAGACTTTGTTGATGCTGGTGCCAAAACAAATTTTGTAGCGGATAGTCACCTCCTGCAAGTAGGAAAACTGACTTCCGCCAACCATCGGTTCTACTGGTGTCAGCGAAAGAATGAACACAACCTTTGGCGTGCCTTTTTCCACACTCCTGCAGCGTTATAGCAGGCATGTCTAACTCGTCGGTGCATGCAAACAACAGTGAGGCAAGAGATTAGCCCTGAGCAGCAAAATTTTCAAAATAAATTGGTTCGATATTACAAACTTAGATTCCGTAAATAAAATAACCTTTTGTTATATCCAAATCTAAGAAAATATAAATTAGATTATCCAGTGGGATATAATGCTGATATCTCATTTCTGGTCAGATTTTCCAGAAGCCTGGCATCGTGTGTTTTGGCTTAGCTCATTGATGCCGTGTTACAAATTTTGTGTTGACTTCATTTTCAATGTCGACAACAAAAGTGCATCCATTCATTCATCTACATCATTCAGAATTATTTTTTCGTATCCTCAGTGAAAACAACTGTTGATACATATATGTATGCTAACATGCACTCTACATACGTGGCCAACGAATGATTTTTGGGACTCGATCGCCGGTAAAAAGGCATAAAACCTTGATACTTCAATATTACCAAATTTTTCTTTTGGAACTGAATCTCTTTAAAATTCTGTCAGTCCCGTTTATATATCTATGTCTGCTTTGTTAAAAATATATGATTACCTGATGCAGTGAACATGGGAAATTTCATTGTATAAAGCTCAGAAATTAAAATAAATTACCAAGTTCCGTTTTCAGCATTTCCGTATTTTGTGATTAGTATTTGAACCGCATAATTGACTTATGCAAATTAAGTGGTTTCCATGTTTGCAAATGTAGGCCTATTAAATTTTCATTTTGTATTTGAGTTTCTCTAAGTTGAATTTTAATCTGTAAAGCTCTTACGTTATCGTAATCTTGTTAAATGTTCTGTTCCTTATAATTTTAGATTTACCTCATGTAGATGTTTCGTAATGTAATAACTAAAATTCCTATCGGGTTAACATTTCGTGCTTTCTGTACCGCTGTCATTATACTTCATTGAAATATAATAATTTTTCTTAAAAATCATAAAATTTTTCAAAATCTTGTGACAGGATAATCCGCGAATTTCAAAGTAATACAGCGAAACTTCATATGCTCTGCCAATATTGAAAGTGTGTGCGAGAGACGGAAGCAGAGAGCAAGGAAAGAAGCAAACTTCCTCATGAGTAATCCTCGGGCACAACTAGTGTCATCAACATCGTAATCATCGTAATCATCATCATCATCATCAGTCACGAGCTAGGCCTTAACAGACCTGTTTAGGCCTCGTTTTTATATGCTTTCTTTTCAAGGTTCTACCAAGTCGTCTTCGTTCATTTTGTCTATAATTCATTATCAATTTTTCATCCTGTTGCTGTTCATTCTTGTTACATATAGTAGCCAATTTGATTTGTACCTTTTTAGTTTCTTGTCAACTGATTCTATTTTCAACTCTTACAATATATTTTAATTAGTTTTATGGTCAAAGAGTATGCTATCTCCCTGTTCTTCTGAAAAATTTAATCTCGATTGATGTCAAAACTTTTTTTTTTTTTCTTGTATCACGAGATCCAAATTTCGCTTCCATATAGAAGAATGGGGACAGCCAGTGCATTATATACTTTTATTCTTGAAGATTTCTGCACCCATTGTGGTTTAAAAGCGTTGTTTAGATTTGCAGTGTTTGAGCAAATAGTCCTAGATTTATTATACCAATTAGCCAGCTTATTGCACTCAATTTTATTATACGTACGTTAAAACAATATAAAATGTTATAAAATTACTAACTCCAACATGTTTCGGTCATATATCGACCATCATCAGGGAGTATTATAAGTGCATGGTAAAGTTACTGAGTTTGGCTATCGTAGCTTATTTTAAGTATGATGGCAGTATGCGTTATATCCTGCTGCTGTTCACCCGCCCTAGATTTGTTGAATGTAACTGGTGTTAACGGTTGACGTATGCCTCTTTGAACTGTGCTGCAGTTTTATTTTGCCACACAAGGTTCGTCGTGTATTATACAATGAGAACTGTTAATACTTCTAGATTCTTCTACTTCTTTTCCATATTTCCTTAAAGGGCCGCTTGTAACACCCGTTATAGCATGGATCCGCCAGTCACAGTGCATTAATTTTATTAACTGGAAGTTCAGTGCTTGCTGGGAAGGAACCGTAACTAAACTTAACATCTGTACTTTCGTTCGTCCGCTAATGTTGAGTAAGTCCGGATTTTTTACGACGTAATCTTAGCTGATCCCTAACACATAAACTATGACACAATCTTAACTGATCCCTAAAACATATGCTATGGCACAATCTTAGCTGATCCCTAACACATAAACTATGACACAGTCTTAACTGATCCGTAACACATAAGCTATGACGTTTTCACGGTCAGCTAATCTGTTTATATTGAGCCCTTATTTTTGAATTCTTGTATTTTGTCAGCTGTTTCTCTAAAATCATTTGAGTTGTTTGCAATAATAAATTGCCCAGAATAAATTTTGTTTTTAACTACTAACATTTTTTATGTAATAGTTTTATAAGATATATTATTGCTTTTTAATAACGATTTTTAATTCGCACAATTAATAAGTTTTGCATTTTTGCTGTCAAGATGGCTCGTTATTATTTGTTGTGTGCTTCATAATGTCTTTTAACATTATACATTCTTTTTCAAACGGCGACAGTCTTTGAACAAATCAGAAAACAATATTTCTTTGAGTTTGTATAGGACATACTCCTCTTTCTATTTTCGGTGCAGTGTGCGGCTTTTATATTCAACATTACGTTTTTTAATATTAGCATATAACTTCGGTGTTGACATTGTTGGGACTACTTATTTAAGTTAATACAAAACAGCAATTTTAGTACGCCAAATATGACACAGAGATAACTTTCAGCGAATGTAACCAATATTAAATAACGATCATTCCAATGAGCACACTTCTATGTTAAACTCTCGGATAACAACAAGCTGCAAATCGCAAGGGTCAGTCTTCTGTCCTGTCACACCATACACTTGCACAGAAGAAGCTACGGAATAATCACGCAGCTATCGCGTGCTACGCGACCGGTTGATCACATACGGCTTTCTCCTTGATAATGCACAAGGCTACGAATTTTAGAGTAACAGTACAACTTCACACTCGTCTGCTATCGAAAGTTTGTGTTTATAAATTACGATCTTTGGGCCAAACTCATATGTGGAAAGGGAGTCGCCAGTTTAAAATGTCTGGCCCACAGGTTCGCTACATATACACAGAATATTAATTCTTAGATATAATTTTATGTAGAAGATGTAAGAGAATGGTGCACGGTTGAACTGTAGCTTGAGCCCCAGTTTGCTCAATAATAACTTGGGGCAACAGTGAAAGGAGAAGATATCGAGACTGATATATGTGCTGTGTTGTTTTCTTTGTAAAGAAGGTGGAAGAAGGAAATATAACATTAGATACTGTGGCATTTATTAAAAACAATGCTGTGAATTTTGGCCGTCTACAGTTTTCGAACCATATGGAATTTCTACCGGCGTCTCCAGCTGCACCAAGCCCGAGGTGTGTTTACGGTTATCCTACGCACATCGCAAACAACGTGGGTGGAAGGGCCGTCAGTGGGGAGAAATCCTTCAAGCTCATGGATCTGGTGAAGTATTATTGGATCATGATGCCTCAAACAGTGCGAACACGATTTCCAGTATCGCCTTCACCGGTTCTGCGTCCAACGCACAAAACAGCCCATCTGCTGCTGTCGTGCACCTCTTAAAATGGGCATTTAAAGTATTCCGATTATACAATATTTCCCTTGCTGCAAAGAAATTTTCATGTATAATTCTTATCTAGCATGCGCCATGTGATAGCGGAGGAGAAAGGGACATCCAGCTAGATTGTTTGCGAGAAAACTCTGATACAGTCAATAAAACACTCCATTAATGAACATAGCCATATACTGAGGTACTATGTCGTGCAGTCTGGTAGATAAGTACCGAAGTTTCAGAAGAATCTGCTTGTCTCCAACTTGAAGACAGAGATTTTGTAACCCATGAGTTGTCAACGGGCCGGAGGACACAACAAAGTGCAAGGCTTGAACCGAGAAACAGTGACAGCAAGATAGCAACAAGGTTTCTCAAGGCATGAAGAAAACTCCCTTTGCTGCTCGGAAAGAAGGCATCACGAATACTAAAATAAACATATAATGAATAAAATCATATACGTCAGCACTACTTACATTTATGAATGTAAGCTACGCATTTTATCCAGCCAAAAATAAATACTTATAAGATTTTATGTATTCTTACGACTGTCAAACATATTGGGATCCCAATATACGCGCAGCACCAATGACTTAGTCTGCCGCAGGCCTGAGGATGACCTAATGTTGGGTTGTAACATGTAGCCTATGTTTTAATAAATAAGTAGTGCTGACGTATATGATTGTATTCATTATACACACGATAAACGCTGAAGCACTTAAACACTCCTTAAAATCTACAAGGTCGGGACGCAATATATTCTCGTCTACAACACGTCACTGTGTTGATTCCAACTTCGACTTTGGACGCTTACTTACTTACCCTCACCTCATCGCTACATTTGAAATATTTTATTATTGTAAACCAATCCTTCAATAACTATCTTTCCTTTTGGAGAATTTTTGAACATTCTTACGTCGCTCTCACGCTGGAAACGACTTGCAATATGATGGAGATACGATGGCGATGCGATAGATACGACACGATACGTACCGCACAAACCGGAGGCGATCCACTTAGACGATACGCTTTTCTTCAGTGTGAACGTGCTGTTGGGTGAATGGGACGTATTTGTTATGTGTTGGACATGAAGAAGAGTGAAGAAGGCAAGGGGAAGGAAGTACTGTCAATAAGATGACTAGGCTGCTGTGTCCGACTGGGCAATAGGGATTCGGTTCCCAACAAGGTACAGATTCTGTTTTCGCCGTAGCCTTGTGACCTGGTCCGGGGCCGGCTCCGTCTCCTAACCAAAGGGTACGGGCGACATTTTCACTGGAGATGAAGCGTCCAAAGCGTGAAGCTCATCATCACCATGCTGTGCCGAGGTTAAAAACTATGTGGAGCAAAGGTGCGCCCCCCATACGCTTTCATTTCGCGGTGTTTCTTCAGTACTATGGGAATCCTGCATTTTGTATTAGTAGTTGACATAAGGCTGTGGGCGATGTGTTTAGTATTAGTATGATGGGGTCTTCCAAACATCAGAGGAGCCTGTCCAACCTTGCGGTATTAGCAGTATTAGCCTGATGGTGTCTTCCAGACATCAGAGGAGTCTGTCCAGACTTGCAGTATATCATTTCATACGACTGCTCGGAGCCAGAACCAATCTTCAAGTGCCTAGCAGGCTTGTAGACACATGGGAGATCAGAAAAACACGAGACATATTTCTATAGAGTTAGAAAAAGACTGCAGAGTTAGAGAGCGAGACAAAGAAACAACAGATTAACTCTTCTACTTGAACAAACACGACGTGCGAGCGAACTCCATTAGACGGTTCGAAGGAAGGATGAGATGAGCAGGGCACGTGGCACGCATGGGAGAGAAGTGAAATTCAGGGTTTTGGTGGGAACTGCTCACTACGGACACATTTTTGTATTTAACCCTTTAGAGACTGTGTGTGTGAAAATGCTTTTCTGGCCAACGATCTTCCAAATACCCGAAAGATCATCGCTTTGTTTAAAGGTGCCCAGGCTTCGTCCTTTTGTCCTTCCGAGTAGTACTGAGATAAAACTGGATATGAAACATTGGTGGAAAGATACTGACAGGGGAAACCCGAATTTCTGAAACCTGTCCCAGTTCTACTTGGTCCGCTACGAATCTATCATGGGCTTGACAGCGATCGAATCTGGGTCGGCGACTGACCGCCTAAAACATGGGAGGTCTTCAAAGACTATGTTTAACCTGCAGGATGATATTTAAGATTCATTTCCTATCGCGTAGTAAACATTCCATCTCGATTACAAAAACACTGCAAAAGCTGCGCTCCGTGGTGTAGACTGCTTTTGAAATGTGATGGCACAAGCGCAGGAACCAGATTTCGTCTTTCGGCGAAACGGACGCGTCCATTTAAATCGGCGGGGGCGTCAGTTCACTCGACTACTGGTAGCCGAGGTGTGCGCATCAGCGGTAGTAATGCTCGATATACCATTTTCCGAGGTAGTGTGAAGGGAACTGGCTACCTACTCCATTCGCCAGTTTCCCCTTCACTGCCTCTCCCGTGCGTCACCGTGTGCCATCAGGTTTCAAATGGACTCTAGCACACAGATTTTGCCAAGGCGTTTTTTTTTCTGAATATCGTAGGATTGGCGTTACGCGCGAAAACGTGACATCATATACACCCGTAAGAAAAATACTGCTTTTCCCGCGCCGATTTTATCGAGAGTCACATAAGCTCAACAACAATATGTCAGATTTAAATAAAGTATAGCTTTCAGTGACGGCTTTTTACGAGACTTGTACTGACTCAGTAAAGTGTTGTGAACAATTCCCTACCTAATTTTATTCAAATCGGGCGTAAAATGTAGGAAATCGGGCAAAGTCTCATCTGTACCCTTAAGTAAATTTTACTGTTTAAATGCACCAATTTTCACGAAACTCTTATGTATCCAGTGGAAATGTATGGAGATACTTCATTCCGAATTTTATCCACACCTGAAGAAAACTTTACAAAATATCGGCGGAAGGACATTTATGCCTTAAGGGAATTATTTTCACGAAAATCGTGTTTGCTCGACGGCATAATGTGAAGATGTTATGTACCGAATTTCACTCAAATCGGTCCAACAACGTGACAGTTAGGGGTACGAATTCATGTGCGCTAAGTAAAAGGTAAAGGTAAAGTGATCCCATTACAGGCCCGGTGTGACCCAGAGAGTGGGTAGAGGTATAGCTCTACTCTTCCATGACCGCGGCACTAGAAGGGAGTGAGTGGTCAGCAGCACGCCCCGGCGGCACTTTACCCCCGGGAAAGACCCGGTACCCATTTTACAGGAGGCTGGGTGGACCCCAGGGCCGGTCTGGATGGGCGGAAAATCTCGACCACACCGGGATTCGATCCCGGACCGTCCAGCCCGTAGCTCAGTCACTATACCGACTGAACTAACCGGCCCACATATACGCTAAGTATTTTCACGAAAATTGTGTTTGCTCGACGGCATAATGTGAAGATTTTATGATGTTATGTACCGAATCTCGCCGAAATCGGTCCAACAACGTGACATTTAGGGGTACAAATTCATGTATGTTCTTAATTAGTGTATCGTTGTCACTCTTCCTATTTAAATGAACCTCACTGCTCGCCAACTTTGTTTAACCCTTTGACGCCTAAAGACCCCTATAGTGGTCGTACCGCTCCGCTAAACTCTAAACGTTGCATTTTGTATATTTATTTAACAAATCGTGATAGGATAAAACATGTAGTAAAACTACCGTCTTCAAAATGCAATTTATTTCATAATTCTAACATATTTGCTTCCTGTTTTATTCACATTTTATATACAGAGTGTGCTAAAATTAAAAAAAAAATAATTCCGGCGCCAAAAGGTTAATGAACTATTATATCGAATTTCATGAAAATCCGACAAACTATTTACTCACCGTTACTAGGTTACGGATAGATAGATGGAAGGGCGTGGTGTCGACATATGGCATTTATGCTTGAAAAGAAAGCCTAAAAAGCAGCCAGTTAATGCTCTATAGGAACAAAATCACTATTAGTTCTGAGATCCATACCAAACACATGAATACACTATAGAATTATAAATTTCAAACACGGAGGTACAAGAAGTAATCACTGGGCTTGAGAAGGTTAGCATTAGAGGGAAGGATATTATGCAATGAAACTTACAGAGTTTGACATTCTGAAGACGGTGCATCATGAAATATTCGTATAGTAGAACCAACGAGAAGCACTAATTTCTCAAATTTATTTTTGGAATAGGACTCTACATGTTTCGAACAGTAGGGCAAAGGCACCGATTGTGAGACACTTTTTTTTAACAACATGCAGTACGTAAAACATTCAATATTTTTTACTGCAGACAATGACAGATATTCAAGAAAACATTCTACTTTACTCTGAAACAGTTATGAATACAGTTTGTAGGCGCATACAAGTCTCAGAACAAAAATATATGGACATGTTACTTTTATGTAAAATAAAAATGTTTTCCTAATATCAGACAGTAGGTATTTCATGATGCAACTTACAATTTTACATCTTTTCTGCACATGGGCACACAAAGTAGTCTTCCTCACCCCACAGTCTTCATGCGCCCAACGATGGCACCTCACACATTGAACCCATTTTTCGCCATGCTTGTCATGCGAGAAAAGCCCTGTGCAGAATAAGCACTCTGCATCTCCATCGCTTATGTCATCACCAGTCATCCTTTTCAAATTCAATTTCCATATCTGTTTCACTAGATGACTCTTTTATGCCTACTTAACCCTTCTTTGAAGAACTTTTACTCTTTGTTCTAAATAGCCATTTTATTGCTGGTTTCTTTGAGAGCGAAAAGGATTTCCTCTACTAACACTCCCGCACCTGCTACCTGTAAGGAGAAGCGGTTAACAGCTTTGCACAACTCACTCTTGATTATTTTTCTTGATATATGGGAGCAGAACATTTTGGTGTTTGATGAGGAATGGGTCGGACATCTGCTGGACTTTCTCACCATTGGCGTTGTGGAAAGAAACGTTTGATGTTCCCGATCTTGAAATTTCGTTGCCAGCTCCATCGCTACGTTTATCTTGAGATTCGTCCAATCCATGACATGCGAATTCATGATCTCGGAATATGTGTCTTTTACAAGGAAATGGTCGAGTTTTTATAAATGACTTTACTAAACACTATTAATGGTGTAACGCATGTTCCAGTGGCATTCATACAGGTGACAGCATTACCAATGTTAGAGAGGCCACTTCGTTCTTGCCCCTCATGCTGACAAATTTACTGTGCCTGTGTTGCACAGTTATGATCCTTGTTTCATCAGCACTGAATGTCTGTGGACTGGATGATTAACATTTATTAGTTCAGATTCTTAGATGTCAAAAAACCTTGCTACATTTTCTGGTGTAAAGCCTTTCACCTGAGCTGCAGAAATGCCTTCATGAGTTCTCATAGATATTACTGGATGCTGAAGAATAAAAGACCAACTTGATGTCACTTGTTATTTTATTTCACTTCTTATGTGCTCAACATGTTTCGGACATTAATATATCCATCACCAGGAGCTTGCGACT
>Ga0123355_10022233_pt1 | contig 10166 bp, 8 predicted proteins | sample TergutEmb28metaG_3_FD_89872 | JGI IMG/M metagenome (GOLD analysis project Ga0123355, IMG submission 89872) | Embiratermes neotenicus P1 segment gut microbial communities from Petit-Saut dam, French Guiana - Emb289 P1 | ecosystem: Host-associated > Arthropoda: Insects > Digestive system > Gut ... | reverse complement strand
GCTTCTCATGTAGCCCTCCCGACTTAAATTTAGTAGTAACCAATTTCATGTTTTGTTTACATGTAAAATAACCACTGCCACCGGGTAACAACCCAATTGCAGTAAATAAATATTATTATTATTCGTTTATAAGAAAAGTTCATCCCTTTATTGCATTTACAGTGCACCACGCAGCTATATTTATTTAACCGAACAGTCTTGTCATTTTCTCTGATATGTTCCGAGTTCTGCTTACAATCTGCAGTACAGAGGTTTCAGCTCTCGTGTAAGCATAATACAGAGTGTGCAAAAAATGTATATCCTTTGACACGTTTGACAACTAATGTTCGACGAATTGCAGACAAATGTCTACTTTATAAATCTTCACTAAAAACGAAAAGAACTGAAATCAAAATAAAGTTCTCATAATTTTTGACCCCAATAACTGGATACAACAAATGCTAGGACTTTCATGTTTGTATGGCCGTATATCACTGATATAATAATATAAACAACCAACTAGATGCAACAATAGCAATTTATTAATGATTTCAATCAGCTCAACATGTTTAGGGCGATAATTTCGCCCATCCTCAGGAGCACTAAACTGTGTTTACAGCTTATCGTATGCTGCCGGCCGGTGACGTGGATGAGGTTTTCCACCTCATCCACGTCACCGGCCGGCAGCATCGTCGATACATTATACGATAAGCTGTAAACACAGTTAGTGCTCCTGAGGATGGGCGAAATTATCGCCCTAAATATGTTGAGCTGATTGAAATCATTAATAAATTGCTGTTGTTGCATCTAGTTGGTTTTTTATATTGTTAAATTTCAGGACGTTGTGTTCGTAGACCGAATAACTCTGAAGGAACGCTCCATGTTGTGAATATGCCATCACGATTATATTTCACAACTTATTCCACACGATTTTGTAGGAAGTTAATATTTTCCATATCCGTGCATTAAAAGTACAATTCAGTTCACATAATATGACCAACATACACATGTGTGTATGTTGGTCATATAAACTCTTTTTGCTTGTTGGGCGTTATAAACACTTGTATTTGTTGGGTATATTATTTGGATCTTGTTCAAAGATTGTTTTTGTATTATATGTGGAATCTAACTCAAGACTTAAAACTAAAGTTTCCCACATCCACAGAGGTCTAAGAAGACAAGAAATATTTGCTCCAGTTGATGGGTGCACAATTTCCGAATGTACTGATGAGTAACATTTTTACATTCGACACAAAGATATGTTTATATGCATTTCGTCTCCCAAAAAAGCAGTTTGAAATAAAAGCAAGCACCTACTTACGTCATATATTTTTTTTCCTGTGGCGCTGCGGCCCAACGCCGGCCATGCCCCTCCTCATTCTTGAGGTTTCTAGATCACACACAACGACGCAACACAGTCGGCAGGACTCCTCTGGACGAGTGATCAGCTCGTCGCAGAGACCTCTACCTGACAACACACAACAATCACAACAGACAAACATCCATGCCCACGGTGGGATTCGAACCCACAATCTCAACAGGCGAGCGGCCGCAGACCTACGCCTTAGACCGCGCGGCTACTGGGACCAGCTGCATCATATATAGTAAGGGGCAAGGCATGAGTGTTGCATACTTCTGGGATCTTCTGCCGTGTACACTGGTAAACAGTTGCCAACATGACGAAGGATATGCCAGGTCAAAACTTTCCAAGAAGCTTTTATAGAACTGTGATCCTGAAAGCAAATGCGCTTAATATTTCGAAATGTCGTTACCTTTACTAGTCCACACAACATAACTTTCAGAAGTTTGGATGTTCAATAACATTGCTGTGAAAACATTGAATGTCGCAAAAAATGATAATGTTCGAACTGAGATTATTGGTGTTGGCTCGATATAGAATAAAATTAAGTTCTGCGAAAAGTTTTGGTCTATATATTCACACAAAGTTTCATATGAAACGTTTAAGTAATTTCAGTGATGAAACATGCGAGCAGAGCAACATGCAGTATATAGAATACATGTTATGTGCGTGACGACAGGCTTCCACCATAAATTAGATACGATCTGCGCTCTTCTGGGATAGTACGCAGCTTATAGTTGTAATTCCTTACCGAACTTTCGGAACAACATATCGGTCCCATCTTCAAGGGTCAAAAAATCCAAAAACTTATTATGTGTTATTTTGCACATTGCATGAAAATTATGTTTGGATGTAGAAATAAATCCTATACGAATCGGAACGTTTGAACTGCCCATTAGAGTGTAATTACTTAAAATTCCTTAAAGCTTGCAGATTATAACCATAAAATTATAGATCTATAATCTCGAACAATTATGGGATTATTACAATTCCCATGCAAAATCTTATTCAGTACTATGAAGTGGCTTGAAGAGAATCTCTTTCCTCTTGAAATATTTCATGACGACCAATGGCTATACATTGATGCAACAAAAACGTCGTGTTTGTGTACAGAAGAGGAAAAGGGTTTCCTGTGTTTCCACAGAGCCAGCACGATGTGGGATTATCATATCTACGGCCAGCAAAAAGTGCAGGGAAGTTTTAAACTATTAAACTTTGTAGGTTATCAGAAGCTATAAAACACGTTTTTCAGGAAATTAAAAAGAGAACATAATTTTTATCGTCGTGAAACTGGATGATACTTTGTTAAGCAAGCACTGGCTGTAGAATTCATCCGTATCTTGCACAAGATTAATCCATTTTCCCAAGTTCCTGCTTAGACCGATATCGTAACTCTAGCATTGCAATAATGATGTGTGGTCTTATATTAAATGTTTGCGTCACACATAAAATTCATAATATAACGTATTGGAAAGTAAAATATACATTACTTGAGTGTAAAACTTTCTATAATTTGTAACTCCTAAATCGCTGCTACTTTGAACAAACAAATTTATTTAGTCTTCATATTCAACCAGCTGTGGCCTTACGTACGAAACACGAGCAGCGCCCCCTATGAGAAACTTGTAGGATACGTTTAAACCTTTCCAGACAGCTTTCATCTAAACTGTACACATAAATTCAGTTCGTAATTTACACAGAACAGAGTACGTATCCTGTAAAAAGACCATCCCCTTAATGCTGCTTAGAGGATTATTCGTTTTCATTCCTAGAACAAGAAAAAGTTCACATTGTTAATGTTGTATCAGAAGAAACGTATGTGTACTCTTAGGCTGTAAAAGTTTAATAAACATGAGATTGATGGGACTTGAAACACGAACAAAAGGGGTACAAAATGTGTACCGAAATTACTCAGGAAACTTAAAAGGAAGGTTCATACTCGGATAACTAAACGTAGGTGAGAATGCCATATTAAAGTAGTTCTTAAATAAATGCAATTTGAGGGGGGATAAGTATCAGATTTATCTGGTTTAGAAAAGGGGCTTGTGGAAGGCTGTTTTGAAAATAGGCATAAATAGGATTTTTCGAAGAAGCTGTTATGAAGAGATGTGGAGAAACTGCAGTCTACTAGTAGCACTGCAGACAGACCTTTAAACCCCATTTCGGTATTTCAGGGTTTTACTGAATTTTTTAAAACTTTTATGCTGGTTTAAAAGGTAGTAAAAGCCATTATGAGACTCATAATGGCTGTCTTCCAGTTTATCCGTCCGTCTTTCCGTATAGAATATCTTGGCACCGAATGGTTGGATTTTCTTGAAATTTTATACTGAAGAATTTTCTAACTCTGTGAAGAAAATTCCAGTTTGGTTAAAATCTGAAAACAATATTAGGCACTCTGCTTGCAAAACATAAAGCTTTTATAACACGATCATGCTGAATTGTTAGTGAAATGTTATAATTTTCAGGTAAATTTGTGAGGTAAATCAAAGATCGCATTTTCTGTAAAATAAGTTTGTTCCACCCGAAAAGCGTGCCGTTTGCAGGATATGTACAGAAATATGACAGGACCAGACAGCCCAAAGGTGATGTAACATAATATGGCGCAGAAAATATCCGATATACTTGCTGTATGATTAAGAGAAACGCAGGGGTATTGAATCATACGAATGATATTTAATAGTTATTGCTTTGTTTCATTATAATTGTGTAAATATACAGCACTATATAAGACAGAGTATCATTTATTGCGGTGTGAAATAATAATCCACGCAGTGAACTTCTTATGTTTACGTCAAGTTTCTGTGTTGTTTAGCAATACATATGTAATTTCATATAAAAATATTATAGCATTACAATTTGAAGTTACTTATTTCCAGAATCATAAGAATGGGCTGTCAGTTTTTTAATTACAACATAATTTTATTTTCAGGAATTCTCTACATATGTCTGCGCATCTTTCGCGGCTCAGAGTGGGAGGGGAGTGAAATTGATCGCCCCTCCCATCTTCCCCCTTACCACTACATTGTTTGTAATAATAGCAGTGATCCTGGGGGTTACATAAAGGACGACAATTTCTCGTTTATATTGTCGAATATCAGAGGCTTAATGAGGATTCTAATTGACAGAGATAGTCACCACGAAGAGGGGTTCAGAATTAGGCATTAAAGTGACTGGCAATGTGCTAAACTCTGAGAGTCATTTCTTCAGGAGGCACAAGTCATTTTCGACGTCAGGTCCGGTAGTTTACTGAGGACCACTCAGCCTGTTATCCATTCTGCTATGGAGTTTAGTTTTTACATGATAGGACTAAGCTTCCGGTAAAAGCAGCTAGATCTGTTATCTCCAAAATTGCCTGTGTATTGAAGTTGTGGATGTTGACGTATGCGTCTACTACATTCAATCTTGGTGCGGCACATTGGTACATTTCCTTAAGATGAATTTAAATAATTAAGTACTGGAAATAGATACACTAACGTAAAATGAAGCATAAAATATTTTGTATTGTAAACAACCAAAGACATGACAATTCCTTAAACCCCGCAAGGCCCGTACGTGACAAAATTAACATAGTTAAAATTTGTATAGGAGTAAAAATTATGCTGAGAAGTGGATGAACAAGTTGCATAAATACTAATGCATAATTTTGCAGCTGGAATAACCATACCAACTGAATAATTTTAAGTAAGACACTGTAACTGCAATACGCCTCTCTCAGTTGTTAAATTATACTTGTATGCATTACACTGGACTCGAAAGACAAGCATTTCTGCTTCATCTAATTACGTCACTAAGCTCTTTGTACTAATACTGTACGTGTAAGCGCGCATACTGAAACACAATCCTGACCATTTGTTTAACAGTAGCATTGGTAGAAGAAATGATATCCATAAATTCTCTTATTTTGTACCATTCAGTTTATTGAAACCAAAACCGGATGTCTTGAGTAAATTTGCACGTCAGGTTATGCAAACATACAAACTTAACGCAGACTTTCATTGATTCGCCATTAGCTAAGTACTGCCTCTATTATCACTGGTGCTATTCAAGAGCGCAGGCTGTTACAAAAACTCCTCCCCAGGGAATCCAGCCACAAAAAACCTCCAAAGTTAATTCTCCTGACATAAATCAATTTTATCCGACTGTCAGGCTTAAGCCTACTTATTGGTTTTCACGGTTCTGAATCTTCTTATTTGGAGATGACGGCGGAAAACACAATGTGGATGTTTGTGAACAGATTCCTGTGAAAATACTGCAGTTCAATATTTGTACAGGAAGTAGTGGAAGACTGGAAAAAGTTACAAAATAAGAGACTCCACAGCTTGTGCTATCGTCAAATACACGTAGGTCAAATAAAGAAGGGTTAAATGACGAAACATATAGCAGATGGCTAGAAACGAGAAAAGCATGCAAAGTTTAGTCGAGTAGGTTAGGCGAAGTACCCACCTGACAGTCTATAGTGCAGTGGAGAATAATAACCGAAACTGATCTCGGTGAAATAGGGAGAAACAATGTCAACAGAATTCATCTGACCCAGAATATCGTCCATCGACAAAATCTTGTGTACATCTAATGAACCTAAATTTTCTACTGTATAAAACGAGGAGAAGTTAATAAATCATAGAGTACCTACTGACGTCCCAAGACCTCAGTTGCTGTTTTGGGACGGTTCAGGAAACTGGACGGTGCAGGTCACGGAATTTCACAATTCTGAACCCATCCTGATTATGTCAGGTCACACACTGAGTGTTGTTCTGAAATCGCACGTAGTTTTAATAGGAACGGTGGTTAGTGAGGGGGGTCGATAGCTGCTTTCGTGTTGGTGGCTACTGCTTTAGCTAACAAAAAGAAGCTGCAATTTATGAGGCCATAACGGAGTCGACATGGCTATCAGGACCAGACACATTCTCAGTAACGACATTTCGCCATTATTGCACGGCAAGGCACCTTTGATGTGGTAACACCAATGTCCAGTTTCAGATATTACAGTCTCCATGATTAGCTTCCCTATAGCACATGCTGTTGCCAGAGCTCCATCAGGTAGGTACGTCTGGTGGACATTATACCAACACGTTCCAGTACTCGTTATATCTAAGTAATAACAAAGATTATTAGAATAAACTTGGGTCATCAGTAACTGTAGTGGATAGTTCACTAACGGAAATCATCTCTTTTCATTGCCAACCTAAAACCATAAAAGTGTACTTCCAGAAACTTGGCGTGTTTTGCAATAGAATTCCTTCCAGATTCAGCACGTTCACGAGGATAATTTGGTTAAAAATCACTATCATGCATCACATCAAATTAGGTAAGAGTAGGACAATAATGTTTATTTATTGCATATTTTCAAGGATCTGTGTCTGCTAACACAAGGTTTTCAGCAGCATTCATCCCTTATATTCTTCTTATTATTTTCATATTTTATGCATCAAAAATTGTATAAATGTAAGCGAATTACTGTCAGCATCTATTTACACTAATCTTTCTTCCTTCTGGAAATAATGTTTTATTTTCTTCACTTGATCTTCCCCTTTGTCTTTCTGCCGATGTGCACAAATTTATCTGTGTTTTATAGTTTTGTAGTCTCTGCACAAATAATAATTTTCTTATGGCTTATTTTCTGGTTTAAGTGTAAAGGTTTACCACTCAGGAACATTTTACTCTAAACTTGCGTTTACTTACACTACGGTAGTTTATTTATCTGCTTTCCTTCCTCCTTATTTACAGGGTATCTGCATGTTCCTGCTCTTCCCCACACAACCCTAATGTCCAAATTCCTAACACGAACCACTCACTCCCATTCTTCCCATTCATTTTGCACCAAGATATATACCTGCCCTTTTCATCCTTTCTCCACATCTTAATATAAAAAGAAGACATTCATGTTTCTCTTTATATTTGCCATCCTTTTTGCTTGTGCCTATCAGTGCTTTTAGTTTTAATAATTTGGGATGTTTCCTCTGTACATCCTTCTGCTTATCTAATTCAAAGAAGGAGGAAAGCAATTTAGTTACTTTGCAGTAAATTTGGCCGAAAGGAACTCGAAAGTAAAATCAAATTACGAAAACAGAAGGTTACAACTGTATAACCGTTTTCATCACACGTTAAGCTCATACATTGCGGGTGAGGTATAATTTACCATAATTAGCAGTTAAAAGTCAAAAAAGCTTGGCAGTTTCTAAAGTAACTTTAGTAAGTGGAACGGTTACCATATGAATCATCTGCCTCAGTGTTTGGAAACTTTACCTCTTTTCCTTACACAATTTATCAGGACAATGTGTTTCATTTGATTCTCAGAAAAAAATAGTGACTTTTTCCTTAAGCAACTACGACCAAATTGTGCATGCAGAATATATAGCAACCACTGTTGTTTCAACAGGGAAATATATTAGATGGCTTGTTCGGAATGGCTTTCTGCACAACCGCACTAAACAAGTTCTCAATGTCGTAGTGTAGAGGACGGCTCTCGTACAAAATAACCATTCACTTAAACACTTGTTAAATTTCTACACCCCAGTCACTGTGCACGAGTCCCAATTCCGTACCTGGAAAATGAACTTCGATTATTTATTAAACACCTTGCTCAGACGGAATATTCTTTCTCTCTAAATTTTCTCGAAATCTGCAAGCATGTGATAATTACTATAATCGTCAACGGGTAATTAGCGTCATATGACAAACGATGTAGGTACAAGTAGACACCTGGGGTTTCCTACGGCGTTGGTGTTGAAGATTCAAGCAGGGTAATGAGCGAATGAAGGACATACTGCAACGATGCACTTGACTGAAGTGTAGATTACATAAGTTAGGTACCTATGGCAGCCACATCATTTAAGTCACAGCTCAAACGAAAGCTAATTTCATGGATTTTACTCAAATTCACATGAACATTATTCTTCTTCAGTTCTCATCCTACACACTGTGATGATCCTACCAATTTGGTGGTTCTACCACTGCCAGGACCTCCTGCAGACAAAACAACGCACAGTCTTAAACCAAAGTACCACTAAGGCCATAAGTTCCAAACCGCCCAGATATGAAGTGTTCGTAGTTGCGAATCAGCTTACTCCTGTGGATGAAGTACTGTATAGAATTATATGTGCATGTATGGGAACCGGATAGCCTAGTACTTATGGCGACTGAGGTATGGCATGGATAACCGAAGCGTCACGTTGACATTATCGGCAGAGCTGAGGGAAACCAACTGAGCTTGCTACTGAATGTGTGATGGCATTAAAACAACCGGGTCTTGTAGCTAACCACACACATATATCTAGAACTGAGGTTAAGAATGAGTGGAACTCTACATCCACTTCCCCATCTAACTTTATTTCGCGATAGGTCAACTTTATCTAATTTATTAATGTATTTACGAGTTGGCCAGCTATCTGAATCAGCAATGAGTATTCTACTTATATTTAGAATAAAGGGAAATTAACTTCACTGTATCGAAGTTTCATTTGGTGGAAGGACTTAAAGAAAGCATCCATTTCGTGAACCCACGGGAATAGAAACAAAAAGCAATACTCATTCCATAATGTACGACATAATTTTAACACATACAATAAACGTCACTTGGTATTATAATGACCTACTACTGATTTACCGAATTCATTTCAAACACAGAAGTAAAGGAAGGTTGTTCCTCCGCAGGACATCAAGGCACACTTAGGAGGGGAGAATTAGTTCCACTCATTTCTAACCCTGGCCCTAGATGGAAATGAGTTGTCAGCTTCAAACCTGGGTTGCTATACTTTGGAAACTCCTGTGGTATCCACTGAATTGTGAGACTGGCTGGACTCCAAAGTTGGTCTGAATATTTTGGGGAAAACTCGATTACTCCTCCAGAAATAGAAACCAAATTCTTTGATAGTTAAACTATTAGTCTAATTGCTATATTGATTCAAATCCAGGCACACATGCTTCTTGTACTGTCCTACGTTCAGACACATGTTCCTATTTTACAGGCACTAAGCCAGACAAGCATTAGGCCTATTGTTTAACGGTATAATGTCGTGTGAAATAACAGAATTAATTTTGCAATTACTGTGTAAATAAGAAGCAAGTACAAACTCGACGCCACAATCAAATGTTGAAATACTCAGTTCGCTGTAATTCCATTACGAGTAATAAATAAATTCAGTAGTCGGTCTTACTGTAATCTTTTGTACATGACATTTAAATGAACACAGAAACAGCTTATGTATTAATTATATCACACACATAGTTAACGTGTGTATTCACCTTATGAAATGAAGTTCGTTTCGCCACAAATGTGACATCTAACCGCACCGTCTCTGGACAGCCCTAAATCAATGGTGTTCGGACTTCACCCATTCTCTTTTATATTAACGCTAGAAGCAGCACTAAGCATCAAAGTACGCGGACTGTGGTAACTGCATTCAAATAAAAGAGATAACCAACGCTTATTATTTCAGATATGCAGAGCTCTGTATGTCTCATTCTCAAACTTGATGGGTTTTTAAAAGACTTGAAAAATATTTTAGCTTAATGTCAGCGTTCTTTTCAGTGGCGTACCGAGGGGGGTTTAGGGTGTTCAAACCCCACCCACCGAAATTCCGAAGGCCCTCCAAAATCGTGCCAAACTCAACCCGATTGTGAAAACTGTTAAAAATTGCTGAATTTAGGACGACAACACACCAAGATGTTCGGAAAAAGTCAGTAAAATTATAAAACTACCTAGGTTCGCAATTGTTTTACATAAGAAATGACAAATAAATTGGTTGTCATCATAAATAGTCTTAAAGTACAAAAAATTAAGAAAGGTTTACTGTATGAAATGAAATTTCTTGTACCAAATTATAGCTGC
>Ga0123355_10022232_pt1 | contig 10166 bp, 6 predicted proteins | sample TergutEmb28metaG_3_FD_89872 | JGI IMG/M metagenome (GOLD analysis project Ga0123355, IMG submission 89872) | Embiratermes neotenicus P1 segment gut microbial communities from Petit-Saut dam, French Guiana - Emb289 P1 | ecosystem: Host-associated > Arthropoda: Insects > Digestive system > Gut ... | reverse complement strand
TTATCTATATTGACGAAATTGATAAAGTTGCGCGCAAGGCTGAAAATCTATCTATTACCCGTGATGTATCGGGAGAGGGCGTCCAGCAAGCACTGCTCAAGATTATTGAAGGAACTGTTGCTAATGTTCCTCCAAAGGGAGGACGTAAGCATCCCGATCAGGCTTTGCTCAAAATCGACACAAAGAACATACTCTTCATTGTGGGTGGAGCCTTTGTAGGGCTTGAAAAGATCATTGCTGATCGCATTGGCAGTAGTGGTGTTGGCTTTGCTGCAGAAGCCAAAGTGCAAGACAGCGAATCAGTGAGTGACCTGTTTGAGCAGGCTCAACCAGAAGATCTAAGCAAGTTCGGTATTATTCCTGAATTTGTTGGACGTGTGCCTGTGGTGACTTCAACGCGCGATCTGGAGCTAGATGACTTAGTGCACATATTGACGCAACCAAAGAATGCTTTAACAAAACAGTACAAGCGCCTCTTTGCCCTTGAGGGCGTGCAGCTGGACTTTGATAAAGCTGCACTTAAAGAGATCGCGCGCCTAAGCAAAGAGCGCGGTACGGGTGCACGGGGACTGCGCTCGATTTGTGAATCAGTGCTATTAGATGCAATGTATGAACTGCCAGAGCGCAAAGACATCAAAAAGCTACGGGTGAGCGCTGCAGTGGTACGCGGCGAGAAATCTTTGCTGTAGCCTTGCTTGGACTTTGGTTAGTTTTGCTTATTTGAGGGGTGGATGGTAGCGATTCGACGAGCCATTATTTCAGGGGAATCTTTTGCGCCCTCTTCAATCCAGCGTTCAGTAAAGCTCCAAAACCCTTCTGCGCGATAGGTAAGTTCCCAGGACATGAGATCTTCGTCATCAGTTTCGGGTATAGCCATCCTTGCGATGCGAGAAAAATTCTGCATATAGGATCTATAGACAATATCTAAAAGTCCTTGCCTGTTTAGCAGGGTTAGAGGGACTTTGTACTGCAGAAGCATTTCAAAAAAGCCCTTGCACACGGTGTAGATTTCAAGCTGGGGGAGGGTTCTGAGATATTCTTCATACTTGTTGAATGCTTCATCGATGATGAGCTGGGCTATTTCTTCTTTCGAATTGAAGTGGCGATAAAAAGTACGCCTGTCGACACCTGCTCTTGTAGAGAGCTCACCTATTGAAATAGCTTCATAGTCTTTTTCTTGCATGAGTTGCATTGCTGCAATAAAAATTTTTTGCTTTGACTTTACAGACAGAGCATGAGTCTTTTTGCCCCTCACTTTGTAACCACCGTTCATTTTTATATGTCTTACATCTGTCTCCTCCTCACAAAAAGGCAGGTATTAAAGTTATCACAGATGTTCATGAATGTAGTGTAAATTGAGGTCAATTTGCTTTCGGTTTTGTCACAATAGAAGCCATTTGTGACAAAAATTTATAAAAGTCTTTGCAGATACTTGGCATACCTGTAAACTTCTGTCACACATAGGCGCGATGCTGTGATTGCCTCCTCACTATTGCAAATTCTGCCTACTAGTATGAGGGATATGAAAGTATTGCCTCAAGAAACACTTTAAGTTACCGACTGATAGAGCCTGTGGCGTTTTTATTCACTTTATACGCCAGGGTAATTACCTCACCACACTCCAGTATACATGCAGGCTCTATCAATCGGTAACTTAAGCCTGATAACTCTGTTAGCTTGGCCATTCTAACCAACCTAATTGCTAATCTATCGCACGATCCTTAACCCAGGTCATAATCTGTGAGTTGATACAACTTTCTGTAGCGGGAATAACTTTTTGATAGCGCTCGCAAGCGCCTTCGAGGCTTGAGAGGCGATTTGGCACATGTGCTGCCTCTGGTGCAAGTCTGCGTACTGCGCGCAGTAGCTCAAATCCGTTCATTTCGTTATAAGGTGCTGGATGCTCTGCATCGTGGGGAGTCCCCAGTAGCCCGCGCAATACATCTGGCCCAAATTTTGCCCAATGGGCAGTCGATACAATCATCATGGGATTTTCTCCACGCTGAGCCTCTGCAGCATGCAGGGCAATAGCTGTGTGTGGCTCAATCAGATAGTGATAGCGCCTCCAACACTCACGAATGACTTTCAATGATTCATCATTGCCTACATAAGCCGCCCCGAAGTCTGCCTGTATTGCAGCAAGGGTCTTTGCATCAACTTCAAATACACCCTCTTCTTTAAGCTGCTTCATCCATGCACGCACACGGCCTGTGTCGGCTAGATAATACAGTAGTCGTTCAAGGTTGCTGGAGACCAAGATGTCCATTGCAGGACTTGCGGTCAGATAGAATTCGCGGTGACGAATATCATAGACACCTGTTGTAATAAAGTCAGTCAGAACCTTATTCTCATTGCTTGCACAAATTAGGCGGCCGATAGGTGCACCCATCTGCTTGGCAAGCCAGGCAGCCATGATATTACCAAAATTGCCTGTCGGCACACTAATGTCAAGCAGCTGCCCGTCAGCCAGTTTGCCAGATGTGCGCAGGTCAACAATTGCACTGATATAGTAGATTATTTGAGGCATCAAGCGACCCCAGTTAATCGAATTTGCACTACTTAGCTGCAGGTTAGTGTTTTCGCCCAACCAACCCTGTAGATCTTTGCAGAAAAAAGCCTCTTTCACCGCGCGTTGGCAGTCATCAAAGTTGCCCTTAACACCATAGACACCTACATTCATGCCCAAACTGCTAGTCATCTGCGTGCGCTGGACATCACTTACTCCGCCCTCTGGATAAAAGACGATGAGGTTTGTATGACTGCGATGCGCAAAGCCAGCTAAGGCTGCAGATCCTGTGTCACCACTAGTTGCTACAAGGATTAGCAGATCCTTTGCCAGTGAGCCATTGCTTAACCCGCGCTTAATTGAGTAGGAAAAAAAGCGCGGCATACATTGCAGCGCCATGTCTTTGAAAGCAGCAGTCGGTCCGTGCCATAGCTCTAGCATATGAGTGCTGTCATCAAGGGTCACCACGGGTGCTATGCGGTGGTCATCGAACTGGTTACCATAGGCCTTTTGCATCATGCGCAAGATGTCGCATGCTTTGATATCAATACCAAAATCTTGATACATTCGCGCGCCACGTTCCGCATAGCTTAAGGTGCGGAGTGCATCCAAATCTTTCAGTGAATAGTGGGGTAGGGATTCAGGTAGGTATAGGCCTCCGCCATCAGCAATGCCGCGAAGTAAAGCTTCGCTAAATGTAGGACGCGAGCTATCAAGCCCGCGCGTATCAATAAATTGCAAAGTCATAATGCAAGTAATTATATACCTAATGTGTGGCAAATTTTGCTAAAAGCTGCGCTTAAAAGTTCCATCTGTGGATTGCTCACAGAATCTATCCCCACAAAGGCCATTTGCGCCTGTTTCAAATTTGTGTAAAATGTGATGTAAATGTGGTGATATAATAAATATATACATAGATTGAGGGGCAGCCATGCAAGTATTATTTCAGAGAAAGCACATCCTTACCTTAGCGATATCCCTTATGGTATTTGGTTTAGTTACTACTGTATTTGCAGGTAGCGCAGATGCAATTGACTCTTCCCTAAATGGCTTTGTAGTTACGACAGGTCCTCCTCCAACAAGTGAGTTCAGCTCAGGGTCGCTCATTGCTCCTACTACTGATACTTTAGAGCCTGGTGAAGTACTTATTGGTAAGTCTATTGTCTATAATGAGGATCCGACCCTGCTTACGCCTGATGGCACAATTACAGTTACCCTATCAGCATGGGCAAGCTCTTTTGGCGGGGACCCTACACGTCCCCTTACTCAGCCCCTTTTGCAGATGGCAAATGGCGCATACCTTACTATCATCGATGATCTTGACGAGTTCGTGCTAGCAGAACCTTTGCCTGCTGGACTCTCTCTTAGCAATGGAATGATTACTTGGGATATTAGCGATCAATCTTTGATTTTGGGGTCAGCACCTCTAACTATTAGTTACACTATCACGATGGTTAGTCCTAGCAATCAGCCCTACCTGATGAACTACTGGTACTCGACAGGCACAGCACAGGCGCAATTCGAGCCTCATCATGAAAACCCTTACTATTACACGATAGAGGAAACTACCTATTTCGAGTTTAATATGTCCATGAATTGGAATAATGGCACGGGGCTTAACACAGGTGCAATTATTGACAATGATCTTGGGATTACGATTGTCTTTCCCAAAAACCTTTCAGGACAAAATGAGTCAGCCTACAACCTTGACGGCTCGATGAATACCACCACAGCGCATTGGAATTGGTGGCCGCAAAATGCAAATACGCGCAATCAGGCGGCAACAGTCGTGGATCAGACGGGCGTAACGCATTATTACAGTTGGCATCTTCAGTGGTCACAAGCGACAGGGCAAAAGTCCTACTTTTTCACGGTAAAGGATTTGCTAGGACCTGGTTTAGATCTTCGTTATGAAGCAATTTTAAGTGGCGGCGGTGGAAGCGGATCTTTGGCTGGCGGCAAGACTACTATTAGTCAGAGTTATTTTCAAAAGGCGTTTAACAGCGCCCAAGATGACCCCTTTTTCTGGGAGGGTGACCTCATTGTGCGAGAGCTTGATGTTATTGGACAGATTAAGCTTAATGACGTCACTGTTATTCTCCCCACTTTTCAGATGACCGTCAATAAAATCTTTGCAACGGGAAGTTTGCATGCTCATTGGGGCGTTACTAATGCTTCCCCGTTTAGTTTCTACATGCTTGATACGGTGACAAATCTTTACCTGGTATTTGTAGATAACGGTGATGGAACTTACACCTTTAATGGTTATTCCTCTCGGATGATAGCGCTGCCCTTTAGTGTGAATCAATCTGCAGTGCTATTAGATGTTCCCACGGAAAGTTTTACGGGAGACCCTGCGACCTATGAAATTTATGAAAACCCCAGTTGGATAAACGAATATGCACGTCCTCCGCAGGTTGAAGTGGACTATCTCTTAGATAGTTTTGAGGCTAGCAGTACAGCATTTTTTACTCCTGAAGCTGACAGCCAAAGTGTTTTGACTGTAAGTAATAACTACACTTCGCAGCCTGTTGCTGCACTGCGCCTCCTAAAGCTTTTTGATGGCTTTCCAGAAGACCGAGGCATTACTGCTGATCAGGAATTTCAAGTTAAGGTCTGGGACGCGACCAACAGCAATTATTTGCTATTTGTGAGGCCTGACGCGCAGGCAATAGCCTCTGGGTCAGGATGGAACTCTTCTTATTGGTCGCCTGGAACCCTTTTTGTTGTGGGTAATGATGGGGGCTCAAGCAAGGTTTGGAATTTCAGTGACAGCTACTGGGAAGGTCGCTATGCAAGCGATGCTAGCCTTGTCTTCAATACGATCTCTTTGTATGAACTAAGGGCAGTGGGTATTACCAATATATGGCCTGCAGACTATGAAATTCACGAAATGGATTTCAACGGCAATTTGCTAGATGCTTCACCTGCAAATGCCTGGTGGCAATATTATGTCAATTTCAGGGCACTCCTTCGTATTGAAGAGCCTAATTCAGGTGCCGTGCAAGATCCCAACTATCTATCGCCTGGCGGAAATTATGTTGCGTTGATTACTAACTATTTTCAGTACGTGGAAGGTATTGACCCAGAGCCTACTCCAGACCCAAACCCAAAGCCACCTACACCATCAGCGCCTACACCGCGACCAATTCCACCTGGGCCACCTGTGCCACCTGTGCCACCTGCGCCTGGTCCCAATAATGGCAATAGTGGTGGCGGGGGTGGAAGCGGAGGTAATATCGGCAATGATGGTAGTTTTATTCGCGAGGTATCAAGAGGGCCTAAGACAGCTGATCTTAGTCAGACCTCTTTCTGGATGTTACTTATGAAGGGTGCCGCACTAATGACTCTTGCTGTAGTGGCGGTACTTATTAGAGAAAAGAAGCTTGCTGTAAATTCCTCATCGAAGTTTCTGAAAAACTAGGGCAAAGTAGTTGTGTACATTCTGTGAAGGTGATAGTATATATGAGTAGTGTTCATAAAATGCGCACATTAAATTCATGAACACTGCAATATTAAGCAGATAGCTTCGAGTCTTGGGAGGCAGAAGGCTTACTCAGACTTTTAAGTGAGGGGAGAATTGGTCATGAAGGCAAAAGTCATAAGAACCAAAGGGGCACCATCTAAACGCCAATGGCGCGCATTGCTCTTGCCGAACAATCTGCGTACATCAGGGCTTGTCCTTATCCTTACTGTTGCTTGCTGCATACTCTTTGCCTTGCCAGCAGGTGCTGCAGTGTACAAAGGTTTTACGCCGCTAAATCCAGATGATACGATTCCTGGATACCTTAGCTGGGCAATGGCAACAGAGGTAATGCAGGCAAATCAAGTCCCTAGTGATTTGCAATCTTCCGCGCACGGTGGCTATATTACAACGACGACGAAATGTGCTGTTTGTCACAGTGCTCACCGCGCTACAGGAATTCCAGAGGGGACTCCTGGCCCGCAAAACCAATACTTCCTTACAAGTGGAGGCTCATCGTGTGCCAATTGCCACGTCTCTTGGGGTGCACAGACCACGACTCTTCTTGTTGAATGGGGTCAGCCCGGAGGTCCTCATGAATCCCAATCAGGCTGTCTTGCCTGTCATAGAGGAGGCATCCACGGTGGCAATGGCTCAGACTTTCATGTCATGGATATTTTCATGCTGGGAAATATGGCCGATGCACAGCTCAGGGATGAAATAGGACAGTTAGCCCTTGGGCCAAACAGCGCCTTTTGGGTTCCCCCTTCACTTACGGGCGGAGTAAACCTTAACCCAGCTGCGGGAAATACTCCAACTATTGGAAATACCTGGTGGTTCGACGGTGGTGCCTCTGTTAACAACGGGGCACGCGTTGGAGCACCCATTCAGATAGGCGGCCTTCCTGGTGAACGTGTTGGGGCAGCAGCGTTTGTGAACGCAGCACAGTACTCTGCCGCCAGATCTGTTGCTACGAGCTATGTCTGTTCGCAAGCAGGCTGTCACGTAAATACGGTCATGGCAAATATGCAGTGGGGCGTTGGCTTCGAGCGTGATAATACGGCTACAAATTCGCCTCAGATGATAACAGCGCACGCGCTACCTGCGATCATGCGCACAAACGGTGCTTATAACGGCAATAATCAGGCTCAAGCTTGCGGTCCTTGTCATGTAGGAACACCTGCTGGGTTCCCAACCGACGGTTTTGCGGTGTCTCGTATCGCCTATGGCTGTGATCAGTGTCATGACATGGTGGGGGTCGCAACGAATTCAACTGCCTGGCCACATGGCAACCGCAATATATTGGTTTATGAGTGGCTTGAGGAAAGCGACGCGACAGGAAATCGCACTGTTGAACGTGTTGAGACTCCGATGACTGCGGGTAATCTGTGGATGTACAGCGGCAGCATTGCACGTATTGCAACAGGTCCTTTTGATCCCGCAAATCCGACAGCCAATCGTCCGGCAGCAAACGCAACCATGGGCAGCTCGGTAAGCTTTGCTGATGTCAATTGGCGGGTGCTTCGCGGAGTAACAGGTGGTGCTGCACACAATGTTGACGCGGCTTTAGAGGCAGCACAGCTATATCCAGGCTACGGAGGCCTGACTGATGGTGGCTGCTTGAAATGCCACGTGCCTGTTGACGCAGCATCCATGGATGCGATGAACTCTTCAGCAGCTGATGCAACCAGGCACAATTTCAACTTTGCAACAACAGGGCCTACAAGGACAGGGTCACAGCGCTTATTCCTTTGGAGATGATTTAGAGGATCACCAATTTAAGTAGAGCCTTTTTACAAAGCCATCCGGGTGTCAACCAAAAGAGTTGGCACTGAAAGAAAACCGCCTCGCTCCCTCCGGGGCGGTTTTTTTGTGCGATAAGTCTGCTACGGATATTTTATTACGAAATTTCTATGGGAACTAGTTGTGTAATAAATATGGATTTGATATCATTTATATGTGAGTTCATAATTCATACATATTTACCACACGAATTGTGCACGCGCAGTAGGGAAAGAGTTTGGGCGAGCGAGGGAAAGCTAAGGCTTTCGCAGAAAAAGGAGACTGTCATGGAAATCAAAGATGTGTGTTCATCAAGACGACCGAGGATGGTGAGGGTCAAGAAAATCACATTCATTCTTGCTTTGAGCTGCGTGATATGCCTAGTGTTTAGTGTGACTGCAGGCGCAGTATACAAGGGCTTTACTCCGCTGAATCCAGATTCAACCGCAATGGAGCCTGGCTACATTAGCTTTGATCTAGCGGAAAGCTTAATGAATGCAAATGGTGTCGATCCAGCACTGCAGACGACTGCACATGGTGGCTACATCACCACCACTACTAAGTGTTCAGTTTGTCATAGTATTCATCGTGCGACAGGTATTCCTGACACTACCGTTAGTCCTGCAGGGCCAACCAACCAGCAATTTTTGACCTCGGGAAGCGCTGCTTGTGAGGGGTGTCATGTGGGCAAAGGGGCACAGGTTTCGGTGACTCAGGTAGAGTGGGGACTTGCGGGAGGACCGCATGTGGACGCGGGTAATCCAGGTTGTACTACCTGTCACAAAGGAGGTATTCACGGTTCAGGAACCTCAAGCTTTAATGTCATGAATGTATTTATGCTAGGCGATGTATCTGATGCAACCCTTACAGCTGAGTTGCCTCAGTTGGCCTTGCGTGCTGGTGACATATTCTATGTTCCTCCCGCACTTACAGGCGGAACTGATTACAATCCTTCAGGTGGGGCATCGACTACGGGCAATACCTGGTGGTATAGTGGCGCTGGAGGCCCGAATGGAATTGGCCAACTTCCTGCAGGAGTCAATTCTCCGCAATATGCTGCAGCACGTTCTGTTGCGACAAGCTATGTTTGCTCGCAGGCAGGCTGTCATGTAAATACTGTCATGGCGAACTTGCAGTGGGGGGTTGCATACAATCGAGATATTACTGGCACGGCTGCGACACAGGCTACCGGACATGTCTTGCCTGCACTGGGTACTGCAAGCGGCACCTTTGGGGGCACAAGTGCCCGCACAACTGCCTGCGGACCTTGCCATCCAGGAAATCAAGCTGGTTTCCCGACTGACCAAACTGCTGCGGGGGATACCTCTTTTGCAATATCGCGCTATGCTTATGGTTGTGATCAATGTCACGACATGGTGGGGGTCGCAACGAATTCAACTGCCTGGCCACATGGCAACAGAGGCATTAAGGTGTATGAGTGGATTGACAATGGCGACGGAACTCAGTCACGCGTCGAGAGCGATATAACCGAAGGCAACCTCTGGATGTATGCGGGTAACATCGCGCTGAGAAGTAATGGAAGCCTTTTTGATCCTGCAAATCCTGCTGACAATGCGATAGTCTCTACTAATCCCACTATCACTAATGTAGGTGCTAACCCAGGGCAATTGGGAGGATTCGCAGATCTTAATTGGAGAGTATTGCAAGGTGTTACGAGCGGTGCAAGCAACACCATTGATGATGCACTTACAGCAGCTGGAACAAGCCCAGGCTTTGGAGGTTTAACTGATGGAAGCTGCTTAAAGTGTCACATTCCTATTGACAAGGCATCACTGGATGCAAAAGGGGCAGCGGCTGGAGCTGCGGTTCGCTCAGGCAACCCAGGAAATCCGGCGAGTGCTTCGCACTTTTTCAGATTTGGCGCAAGCACAAATCCTGTGACTCAAGGATCGCAACGCATCTTCCTTTACAGGTAGGCACATTAAGTGCACAGCGTAGCCTACAGCGTTTGCATCCCTTGCTAGTGAGGAAGCAGGAAATCAGACGTCTGTATAGCTACTTTTGATAAGTTGTGCAATGCAAGAAACCGCCTCACCCTTCGGGCGGTTTCTTGTTGTGTTATACAATATATGACGGTAAAAATCGAACGAATATCACCGGATATCAAGTAAAGTCAAAACAGGCTAACGAAATAGACTAGTGGAGAAAACTATGACAGCTAAGCGTTCAAGTTATTATTTGACGACCCCTATTTATTATGTAAATGACGTCCCCCATCTGGGGACTGCATACACCACTATCGCCGCTGACGTGATGGCGCGCTACCGCCGCATGCTAGGACATGACGTCTATTTTCTGACTGGCCTTGATGAGCACGGTCAAAAGGTCGAGCAAGCTGCCACTGCTGCCGGCATGAACCCGCAGGAATGGGTCGACAAGCTGGCACCGGCTTTT
>Ga0123355_10022230_pt1 | contig 10167 bp, 3 predicted proteins | sample TergutEmb28metaG_3_FD_89872 | JGI IMG/M metagenome (GOLD analysis project Ga0123355, IMG submission 89872) | Embiratermes neotenicus P1 segment gut microbial communities from Petit-Saut dam, French Guiana - Emb289 P1 | ecosystem: Host-associated > Arthropoda: Insects > Digestive system > Gut ... | reverse complement strand
TGTAGCACTTCACAAGCTTCTTCCTCAATTCCAAGTCCAATGTGCTAGTGAAAAGAGCCCTCTTCTTGTTAAATGCAGCTTTAGCCATAGCAGTTCTACATTTAATTTCACAAGTACATCTTCTATCATTTGTTAAAATGCTACCCAAATATTTAAAAGGTTCCACATTCTCTAGTTCTTTTTGGTCTAAGTCAAAGAGAATATATCAAAATTAAAGTAACTTTATCTCAAACACGAAGTATGTGGATAACCAAGAATAGTGCATTTGCATTAAAAGAAAACAATTAAAATCTACGGTGCAACGATAAAAAAAGAATTAAAATCTCCTTGCCACCCCAGCAGATGTCTTCTCGTCTTTAAAAGAACAGAAATATGTAATTCACACACTCCTTAACGCTTTTATTCAGCTGGCGGTAACAAGAAAAAGTGTGTCACTGTAGTGTAGGCATAAGGTGACATAACCATCGATTAATTACACTCGCAATAGACAATTTCATGAAGCCGTACCATAAAATGGGCGACTTTTGGCGTAGTTCGTTTTATGACCAACAGAAAAGGGTAGTTCTTGACAAAGATAGAAATACGGCTATTTTAGGTAAAGAGCACTTTCAGAAACGGTATGTAACATACAGTTTACACTGAACTACTTAATAGAAAAATATCACTCAGCGACCAGTTATTCAAGAAAATAAATATATCAAACAATGCTTCTTCCTTTTCCGTTTCTGTTGCTGCTCAAGTTTTTCTATTTTCAAATGTTCTCCGTTTGGTTACTCACCGACTATAAAATATTGAGGTGCACTTCCGTTCATCCACTGCATATACATTAATCTTCGCAAGCCGTGATTTTCCTTTTCTTTCGACGTTTCAAATTTCATCCTTCACCTCAGAGTTCTTTCCTTCCTCCGTCGTTTTAATGCGTGATTGATGTAGCTGACGCACTTTTAAATACGAACACTTATAGCGCTTTACATCAGCTTGAAAGCACTGAGTTTTTTTTCCCGTACTTCAAGTGCGTGTACAGTGAAAAACGTTTTTAGTCATGTTCACACGTCTTTTAGATCAGTCATATAGCAGCAACATAGCATTGCTATCTTCTCTACAAATAAAAATTTGTTTTATCATTTTCTATCTGTTTGTTCTTATGTTCCTCTGTTTAGCAAATTTTAAACCAAACATATTTATTGGCATGATTACACAATGTAAATAAAGCGGCATGTGTGTTCCTTAGGTTAGATCGATATTAGCGCTATTCTCTATACCTTCTAGGGTATAGAGACGTGGTACAGGCTCACTTCTAAGCAGTATCGCTCTGGCACCATCTTCAGGTTTTTGCCCCATGGGTTTCTAAAATCGTCTAGGCAAAGCCACTTGAAAAATCAAGGGTTGACTAAGGGCTGTGTTGCTACTATAAGGTCTACTGGTGACACGCAATGACACAATGTAAAATTCCTTAAAAATTATCACAAACCGATGCCTCATAGTATCAATAGATAAAAGAACGTAATTAAACAACTCAGAAATAAAACATTTCTCTCCGCAAAGCTAGTCCGTCATTTCTGTTTGTGGTGAGGCCCATCTTCTTGCTTCGTGGGAATGTCATCCAGGGGCAAAAGCAACAAATTATGGCAGGACTAAATGGCTAATTCTCACCATGGAATCTTGCAGTAAGCAGCTAGTCTAAATTGTCTACCTAGCGATATTAGAAACACAAAGGAAAGCCGAGAAATAGATTTATTTTGCTCGGTAAAATGCACGAAAAGGAATTAGGTAAAACCTGTCAGAAATAGTGAAGTGCTGCACATATTCAATTGGCTCAGATTAAGGCTCTGTATTGGCCGCTTCTCCCTATGTCAATGAAATTTTTCGAGTTACAAAGCAGCAGGATATTTGTTGATAAGCGCTGGACGGATTTCATATTAAGCAATTAAAATAATAAGATCAAAATAGACAATTTATTCCTTTGCACGAAAGACCGACAGAGTCTTGAAAACATTCGAAGAATAGAAAATTAATTTACATAGAAAGAAAGAACATCTGTCCATAACGGATCATAGGAGGGTGCAACTTTTCAATAATCTCATTTCAAGTGTCCATCGCTCTCCTACCGCGCTACAGACATTCGATATTAGGATTGTTAACAAACCGGGATAAGTGGGGAGGGAAATTATACTTGATGATTGTTTTGATAATGATGATTATGATGATGATACGAAAGGTCAGTTTATTTCTCGCGCTTTGTAGAGTCACAAATTGGACGGCTATGCACCAGGCAACTGCGCTTGAGGTTACAGGGATTTGGTTAGGAAACGTCTCTGCTTTTGGTATCGTGATTTTTCCTCATTCCCAACTGATGCGAAATGTTTTACTCTTTTATAACCCATGATTTCATAGATCTACATGGTGATAAAACTCCTAAAAGATCTATAGTAAATAAAATTGTATTTATTCACCAACTGATGCACTAGTGAGTTTTCTTAAAAAGCAATAGTAAAATTTACATTAAAATAGCTCCGACATGTTTCGGTGTTACAGTTACACCATCCTCAGGGAGAGCATTAATTTGTGCTTACTAAAGTTAAATTTGTTAAAATAGTCCATTAAAATACTCTGTTGTGTGGTTAATAGGGTGCTGGTGTGGCTGCATATATATATATATATATGTATATATATGCAGCCACACCACCACCACCACCACAATGATGTATTTTAATGTACTATTTTAGCAACTTTAACTTTAGTAAGCACAAATTAATGCTCTCCTTGATGATGGTGTAACTGTAACACCGAAATATGTTGGAACTGTTTTAATGTAAATTTTAATATTGGTTTTTAAGAAAACTCACTAGTGTATCAGTTGGTGAATAAATAGAACTTCGATAATATCAAAATGCGCGGTACGAATGTGAACATTATCTATAGTAAAGTTATATGTATTAAAAGCGAAGTGCGTTCGGAATGATGTCATAAGCAATTCAGTCAAGAAGGGAACATAATGCCTAATGCTAATTTTACACTTACGAATATTTTCAGCATGGTAGAAAGGAGCAAGCCAAATATTTAACAGAGGCAAAGGGTAAGTGCGAGTTATGTAATTGCCGGCCGCCTGCTGCTTCGCTAAGAAAGCCTGCATTTTGCCTACACATTGCGTTTGGTATTGCACATGACTCTTGAATACACAATGATTTCCGTATACAGAATTAACAGATCAGCGTTTGTATTGAACAAGGACTATGTTCTCTGTGACGGAGGCACTGAATCTTTAAATACAATGTAGAAGAATATAGTCTATTGTTCTATTGCGTCAACTTTATTTCATGTATAACAGGTTTTGAAACTAGGTTACCGAGATTTTGTGGATTGCTCTCGTGATGGGAGCTGAAATTGCGCAAACTTGCAATTCATATGCTGGTAACAGAGTTATCTTATTGTTTCTAATCTATCTATATGTGGGGTCAAAATGCACGTCTGTCCATCAGTCCAGCTGTTTGTCCCACCCATTTCCTCCAAGAAGGAACCCTGTAGGTAAAATATAATATAAAGCAATATTCCTCTTGGGGTAGCAAAACTGTGAAAATTGCTGATTTATTTCTGTTGAAACATTTGGCACCAGATGTCGAAAAGAAAAGACTTGAAAAATTTTCGGCGAAAACCCACAACAACTCCAGTTCCATGATGGAAGGGTTGGGAGGGCAGGGACTGGGAGGGCAGGGACTGGGAGGGCAGGGACCGGGAGGGCAGGGACTGGAAGGGCAGGGACCGGGAGGGCAGGGACCGGGAGGGCAGGGACCGGGAGGACAGGGACTGGGAGGGAAGGGACTGGGAGGGAAGGGACTGGGAGGGCAGGGACTGGAAGGGCAGGGACTGGGAGGACGGCCGTTAATTTATAATAGCCATGAAGCCCGAAGTGAGTAAGTTTTGTATGCGGAAGGAAATCGTCGTTCTGGAAAATTTTAAATAAAACGCCTTTTATTTGAAATGTTTTGAAAGATATTTATCCAATTAATCCTCGTCTGACAGTAAATTTAACTTTCTTTTGCAACCTGGCTCTATGTTATGCATGGAATTTGACCTTTTCACCTAAAGAAGAATTCTAAAAAGTGCATTTCTTGTTCCGAATGCATCACAGAAGAAAAGGCGACCCGTGGGTTCTTTATTGCCATTTTGAATAGGCTGCCAAGACTTGGAGTATCTGTTCTGAACGTACTCTTAGGACGTGTTCTAATATATGCAGATGACTGTTACCTGATAGTTCGAATGTGCGTAGTTTGAACCAAGCAGATTTCGCAGGTTCTTCTGTTGCACGAACTTCTCCGTCAACAGGGAAGTTTTCTTCGTCGCTATGGCAGATGAATCTGAAGGCAAATTAAGGTATGGGATTGACCATAAATTTCGCATATACAAAACCTTCATCCTGCCACGGAGCCGCTAACAAATTTCGAATCTAGCATGTTCTGCGCTTCATTACATTTAGTCTGTACTGTACCAACCGAATCTGGTGCTCGAACCTGAGTTTCGCGCAGACCTAACTCTTGTACACATATTTGTGTAAATAATGAACGGCTTCAAAGTGTCAAAGATCTTCTCACGTTGTTCTGAGCATTGTATTTCAGTACAAAGTGTGGGACGTAAGGGATTATCAGTAAATGATCGAGGCGAGTCTCAGTACATCTAACCACACTGTTAACAAAATTATCATACTTGCTTCTTCTTAAACAAATGGCCATCATTATTTCTGACGGATAATACCATTAGTATCACATTTTTCCGAATCTATTCCCATCCAAGGTCAGACATACGCAGTACATCTAGAGTCCGTAAATTAGGCAAAATGAAAATGGAAAAGAAAAGTACGAAAATCAGAGAATGGTAAAACCCAAAAAACAAAGTTTACACTACACATTTTTTCCAAAGTAACATAATTAAATAAGAACTTTGTTTTCAAACATTACTGATATCTACATTTTCCATTTCCTCTTATTTTACGCCAAAATTTTAAGTTCTTATTGACCTGGAAATTACATGAAGCAGAAGACAATATACGCACACCTGTCTGTCACTTGCACCAGCGAATACCTCATATAAAAGAGTGATGATGTGTTTTGAGCTACAGTTTTAAACGGAGATGTATTATTTTATGCCTTTCCCACACAGGTTGAAAAAAACTGGTATCCTCGGGGGAACATAACCAATCAGAGAAGAGTTTTAAATGGCGCACACCCACCAACCATGTCTTCGTGCCTCACACTCCCCGGTAACATCGACGCAATAACTCATCAGACGTGTGCGCCTGCTCGACACACAGCGGCGGGAGCTTTGCGCCAGCGATGCGTATTTCATTTGCTTGCTGCTACGGTACCGTTTACGTCACACGTTTTGGTGACGGGAGCAATGGTAGTTGTTATAACCTTCAAAGTATTGACATGTGGTACTGACTTACCTTAATTTATTCAGAAATCCAACACTTCAGTAGAAAAATTTGTCATCCACCAAGAAAAGTATAAAATAGTTATGAAAGGTGAATAGGTGAGGATTCAGTAGCATGGTGTCGTGGCCAATTTTAATTAATTTAACCTGATATTATCTTTGGTTGTTTAGCACTTGGGCTTCGTATTCGAAAGATCCTAGGTTCAAATATTGATCCACGCTTCAGCTATCCTGCCCGAGGATTTTTGTGGTGTTACTGAACTGCACCAAGCAGGTGTCAAGACACTGTCTCGTATCAGGGCTCGATGCTTCCTTTTACAAATGTCCCAAATGAAAATCTACCAATCATCCTTACATTCGACGCTGGAGTCTGATTTAGTGACAACTACGTTAAACACAGCGTAAATACGAACATTTATAGAATATGGAATCACAAAACTTCATAATAACAATTCTTGGGAGTTAAATAAGAAACTGAAGAAAAGTGGCAAGGATTTAGCAAGAAGCGAACGTGGTCGACTTTGACACATTCTGAATTATGGAATTCCGTTACGTGTTTTAATTAAAGGAGTACTGATCTGACAGGAATATTAAGGTACTTTGGGCATGCACTGAAAATTACAGGATGGTTTGGCAGAAAGCGCAAGTGGAACACTGTGATAATTTTTAATTCCTATTGCAGTAAAGGATGCAGAATATTAACCTAGTTAGAAACTTACGATAATTACAAACTAAGGATTTATGAGGTTAATCGGGAGCTCATTTTGTATTATACTGTATTAAAATAGCGTGATTTGAAATGGAGTTAACTCAATGTCGAGAATATACAGCAAACACACAAATGGACTGTGTTATAACGCAGCTGGCGTGTGCTGCAATGCATAAAAAAGACAGCGGCAAAAACCTGATTGGCCTATACGTCGGACATAGGCGCTGTATTAACTGGCCTATACTATAAATTATTTAATTAATTTCATGCTGATTCACATAACGGTGTCTGAACAGCTCAGAACAACAAATTGTCTCAAAATACAGGGTAATTAATCTACAGTGAGTTGGAAGAGATATGAAAGAAAGCCATTGTTACCTAATTTAACGTGCCCCGGCTCGGGAAATGTCTATGGAATCAGAGGGAAATTACAAAAGCCCCAGTCAAGATAACCAGTATCTGGCCAAGATTTGGACCTCGAAACTCCCAAATGTAAAGAAGCAATGTTAAATATTTGGTCACAAGTTACTGAAAAATTAAAATTCAATGGGAAAATCTTTAAATTTTTCACAGATTTTCAAGCTCATTTTTTCCTTTATGTATTCATTCATTCATTCATTTATTCACAAAATGTAACACTGTAATTGTTATCTCTCCTCCTTCTGATATGAATCCTCAGTCCACAGATGGCCTATCCTGATTTTGGTTATATCGTCGTACGTAATGGTTCCTCGAGAAACGCATCTTACTTGTGCACTAACCAGGTGAGATTGACTCCTGTAGGTTCCTTACCAAGCCACTGGACTCTGTAACCTAAAACCAACGCAACTTCACAAAACACCAAATAAATAAATAAATTATTCACTGTGAAAATAAAACCAACAAGTGCATAAAGTGTGTGAATTTATTACATTTTAATCTTTGTAAACCTCCTACATGTTTCGGTCACCTTTTGTGGCCATTTTCATAGAGGTGATTTTACGAGCGGTATATGACAAAGACAACCAAACCAATGTAAAAATTTAAAATATTAAGTTTTAAATACGTGATTCAAAATACGTGTTAAAATATAAAATAAAGATAACATTATTTGTGTTGAATTTACATAAGTAAGAAGTATTCATGTGTTGTGTTTGTGCCGTATCACCACCCCTTTAGTTGGTGATACGACACGCTTAGTTTTATTCTCTTAGGGCAGCATCGGTGCATGGTCGTGAAATATTTACAATTTAAATAAATAAATTATTTTCTGGGTCTCTTATGGCGTATTAAAGAAACCTCTTAAGTCGCGTTTAAAATAGAGCAGCTACTTTGTCTGTAATTGTTTTCAGAGTTTTGTTGCTGTATCCTGTGTTTCACAATGGCTCTCACTCTCTTGTAAACTCTGCAAGTACACCTAAACCACAGAACATAAAAAAATAATAGTTAGAAGGGAATGTTTGCTGAGTATTATTGTCTTTTGAGATATGAGAATATGTAGCTAATTTTGTAAAGAAAGACCAATTTCATGCACAAAATATTCTTAGTATATTTCGTCAACCTCTAGATGTTTCGGACGTATCTAGGCCCATCATCAGGAGTAACAACCGTATGTATACAACAATTGGTACTTACTATTTCTTTTAGAAGACTGTCTGTTGTCCTGGTTTGATTGTTCCAATTCAACCAGGACAACAGACAGTCTTCTAAAAGAAATGATAAGTACAAACTGTTGTATACATACAGTTGTTACTCCCGATGATGGGCCTAGATACGTCCGAAACATGTAGAGGTTGACGAAATATACTAAGAATAATTTGTGAATCAAGTTGTGGTTTCTTTACACAGTTTATCGAGATGCAGGTCAACAAAACATAAAAAGTAGCTAGTTTTGAAGTAACCTGCTGTCTTCATTTTTAGGACAGAATGACAGAAATGACGAATTAAGAATAATGTGAAATAAAGGTAAAGTTTGCTTCCACCCTGCAGAGAGAGGCAACGAGTTAATTCAAAGGTAGGAGACTGGCTACCTTACCAAGCAGCCTTTCATCCAATTATAAAATAAGCAAATTTATGACCACCATCATGAGAAATTCAAGTATCATGAATATTTGCTCTTCCATCTATTAGCTACATAATTTTATTACCGCTGCAAGACCTAACCATTGCAAGCCAGCGCACACTGTTGTATGAGGTACAAGTTTCCCCACACGTCGGGGTCTCAGTATTCTAAGCGACATTTTTCTAAGAGATTCCCATGAAAAAAAAGGTTTCCTTGGTTTATTATTTCAAAGAAATACTGGGATTTGATCATACATTGTACGTTACATAGCCCACATTTCTGTATATTCTTGTCAGTTGTCATTAACTATCCTAATACAGATTACTTTACTCTTATCTCAGCTTCACCCACACTTTCAAACTGAATTCTTTTCACCTCAAAGAAGAGGAAGGGACAATCCCCACCCTTGAAAATGACGACAGGGAAGACACAGCAAAGAAAACGTCAATCGAGACTTCAACAGAGAATTTGAAATTATTGATCGGACTTTTTCTGCTCCTCTCATTACAAATTTCGTCAGCATTGGTAGTGCAGATACGAAGTCGCATCTAGAATGTGGGTCATGAAGCCAAATATACTGACCGAGATATTTCAGACTTCGACTCAAATCCTCCGCAAATACACTGCCATATTAGGAAATATCTAAAAAAAAATACCAGTGGATATTTGCGGTTTCCCATCACCCCAATCTCAAACCATTTAGATGTAAAATTCCCATTCCAAGATACTATCGTGTAACATTGAAAAAGTTCTTTAAATAATCCAAGAATCACTCAATAAATAATCTGGAGGGATAATGGAGCATTGGGTTGAGCGTTCAATTTCATAGCATTTTGTTTTGAAAAGATATATTGTGAAAAGCAAACGCACTTTTTGACGAAGGAAACAGACTTGTGACTTTCGAACTTGAACTCCTGAATACTCTTCGATCAGACTGCCCCAACTATTGATCATGTGAAATAAATGAGCCATTGATTGAACGCACAATTACAAGTGACGTCAGTAAAATTACTGAGGTTCTCAATATCACTGTGTTATTCCTCATTCACTATCGACGAATAAATCATTTCGCAACGAAAGTACCTTCTTTAAGGAGTGAAAAATAAGGTAAACATAAAACACGTTTTGCTAAAATGGCGTAAAATGCAAAAAAAGAAAAAAAAATCTGCCTTACCTTACAGCTCATTTCGATTTTGATAAAGGAAATAAAACATAATCCAAGACTCCTGTTATGTACTCTCTGGAATACAATATCAAGTTATTTGCTGCGACACAGAAGCAGTTTACAAATTTATATTTTTAATAAAAATTAGGACTCCTCTTTGCTTTAATTCTCGCGTAAGTAAAATTTATTCGCGGAACTCTGCAAAACCTATCGGAAATTTCTGCTCTAAAGTTCTGCACATTTACTTCCTGTTTTACTTCAAATTGTGAGTCTGTTTCGCATGCTCAGAAATCATTAAATACTGCATGTTTCAAATTTTTCTTTTGGAAAGGCATTTAAAACGTAATCATACAAAATCACCGTACATAACTAACACGAAGTAATATAAAATATATGTTAAGGTTATAGGATTAGACGTTCACTTATGGCCTGCTCCCACATACATCGCAATTTGAAATAACATAGATTTTCGTGAGAACAGCTTGTAAAAACTGATATTAGTACGCCAAAATATAGGCTGACACACATACTTGAGATCTGTAAGTTACATATTAAATTCTTTCCGAAAAAGCTTATAGCAAAATCAGACAGACAAATTGTGGCTCCACATAATGTAAATGGCTTTGTAACAAACGTTCTTGTGTGTGTGAGCTAACATAGGCATTCATTTGTAGGTACTCAAAAGCAGACACAAATAAAATGCAGAAACACGTAAGAGTGAATTTAGAAAGTATGTACTCCTTTCCAATCTTGTGATTTCTATTAACGTTTCCACATGAGCAATTACTGGATCCTATTCTGAACCAGATGTACCAGTCCTCACTT
>Ga0123355_10022229_pt1 | contig 10167 bp, 11 predicted proteins | sample TergutEmb28metaG_3_FD_89872 | JGI IMG/M metagenome (GOLD analysis project Ga0123355, IMG submission 89872) | Embiratermes neotenicus P1 segment gut microbial communities from Petit-Saut dam, French Guiana - Emb289 P1 | ecosystem: Host-associated > Arthropoda: Insects > Digestive system > Gut ... | reverse complement strand
CTGTTAGACCGTAGGCCAAAAGCCCTTTCCGGCGGTCAAAGACAGCGTGTTGCCATGGGTCGTGCCATCGTGCGTGAGCCTCAAGTTTTCCTTATGGACGAACCACTTTCTAACCTTGACGCAAAACTGCGTGTGCAGATGCGTACAGAAATCACAAAACTTCACCAACGCTTACAAACCACATTCATATATGTTACCCATGACCAGACAGAGGCCATGACACTTGGTACCCGTATCGTTGTTATGAAGGACGGTGTTATCCAGCAAGTAGATTCTCCGGTTAACCTTTACAACAAGCCTAACAATATGTTTGTAGCTGGTTTCATCGGTTCTCCTCAGATGAACATGATGGAAGCAGTTGTGAAGAAAAACGGCGATGATTTGGTAGTGGGCGTAGGCGAGTACGATATCCTGCTAACAGAAGCTAAAGCCAAAGCAGCAGAAGCTTATGTAGGCAAATCCGTTATCATGGGTATCAGACCAGAAGACCTTCATGACGAAGAGGCTGTTATTGCAGCAGCAGCGCCAGGTTCTGTTTTGGAAGCTGACGTTGAAGTGACCGAGTTGTTGGGTGCGGAGGTATTCTTGTATCTGACTATCGCAGGCCAGCCTGTGACTGCCAGAGTTAACCCTAGAAGTACTGCTAAGTCCAACGACCGCATTAAGCTGGCTGTTGACCTTAACAAGGTGCATCTGTTTGATAAAGAGACAGAGCTTGTAATAACAAACTAATCACATGCAATTCCCAAGCTAAGCGATAAAAACGACAATAGCGAAAATAGTGAGGAGCTGCCTATGCGTTACCATTTTACTGGCAAAAATATATCTATATATGATGAAGTGAAGGTTCAAGCTGAAAAAAAGATTGATCGTATCCAAAAGTTGGTGCCCGAGCATGCAGAAGTGTTTGTTGCAATAAGCAAAAACCGTCACCTGTATAAGGTAGAGGTGAGCATTCCCTTGCACAAGCGTTGGCTGCGTGCAGAAGTCACAGCTGATGAGATTAATGCCTGCTGGGATTCTGTCGTAGATATTTTAGAAAAACAGATTGTCAAGTATAAAGGGCGCTTAAAGGGCCGCAATCGCCGTAAAGAAGCGACTATTGAAGAGGTGTCTTTCATCGAGGTTGAGGATCAACGGTCAGAAGAAGATGCTGAAGTTGTCATCCGCAGGACTAAGCGTTTTGCCCTCAAACCTATGGACGCACAGGAAGCCGTTATGGAAATGGAGCTTTTGGGACATTCCTTCTTCGTGTTTCGTAATGGTGTTACTGACGAGGTTAATGTGGTGTATAAACGGGCCGATGAAGAATATGGATTGATAGAACCTGAGTAAAAAATATGACCCCCGTAAGGGGGTTTTTTTATGCTTTTTTCACATAGGAAAGAGGATGTTATGGATTTTGTTTTAGCGACCACCAATCAGGGGAAGGCGAAAGAAATAAATGCCCTCTTTGACGAAGATCATATTGTGCGTACTTTAGCAGATGTGGGTTTTACAGATGAAATAGTTGAAGATGGCGAGACTTTTATTGACAATGCGATTATCAAAACTAAGGCAGTGCATAAATGGCTGGGAGGCCGGTATTACGTTTTGGCTGATGACTCGGGCTTGATTATTGATGCTTTAGATGGCAGGCCTGGTGTGCAGACTGCCTACTGGCTGGGTACAGAGATAACCTATGCTGAAAAAAATCTCAAAACCCTTGAGATGTTGGTGGATGTTCCAGACGCCAAACGGACGGCAAGATTTGTATGTGTGATTGCTTATGCGAATCTGAACGGGGAGATACAGACATTTGAAGGCACATTGGAAGGACGCATTGCTTTTGAAGTTGCGGGAGCAAATGGCTTTGGGTATGATCCGATTTTTTATGTGCCTGAACATGGCTGTACGCTGGCGGAGCTAAGCGCAGAAGAAAAGAACTGCATCAGCCATCGCTCGCAGGCTTTGCGGCAAATGGCATCTGCAATAGGAGCTAAGCTATCATGAGTAATATATTAGTCATGAGCGATACCCATGGCGTTACATCGGCTGTCAAAAGCTTGTTGGATACCTTCAAAAGCCAGGTGGATGCGGTGGTGCATCTGGGCGATTGCATGCGAGATATACACCGCTATGCGCTTTCTGAAGCAGATGGCAGACTGTTTTATATGGTAAACGGCAATGTGGATTATGAAGAAAATGCGGTTGAGGAACAGGTTATAGACATAGCCGGCAAGCGGATTTTTATAACCCATGGCCACCATTACGATGTAAAAACCAAATTGGACCATATCATCTACAGGGCGATGGAGTTGCAGGTCAATGCCTGCCTTTTTGGCCACACGCATGAACCGGTTAAGTTTAAGCATGAAGGTATCTTTTTTTTGAATCCCGGCAGCCTTAAGTACCCCCGTTTGGGTACGGACAGAAGTTATGGGCTGCTTGGCATTTCTGAAAACGGGGCAATAAACGGGGCACTGATGCCCTATAAGGAGAATACATGGCCAGCGGAATAAAGTGGAGTATAAATAGTACCGATGCCGATTTGGCGCTGATGTCTCAGGTGCTGGGCATTAAAGAGGCGACGGCAGCGGTGATGGCTAACCGAGGGATACGCAGTAAAAAGGCAGCTTTGGCCTATCTGCGCCCGGATATAGTCAGCCAAAGCGTGGACATCCTTGACCCGGAACAGGGCATGAAAGATGTTAAAAAGGCCTTTGATCGCATTGTTTTGGGAATCCGGCAAAAAGAACGCATCATGATTTACGGTGATTATGACGCCGATGGGGTGATGTCCACGGTCATCCTGTATAAGGCGCTTAAGCTGTGCGGGGCAAATATCAGCTACTACATACCTCACCGGGAAGAGGAAGGGTATGGCCTTAATATCAAGGCTGTCCGGGCTATTAAGGAAACGGATCACGATTTGCTGATTACCTGTGACAATGGCATTTCCGCCTTGGCAGAGATCGCTGAGGCCAATGCGCTGGGGATGGATGTCATTGTTATTGACCATCACGAGCCGGGCTTTGTGGATGGCGAAAACCCGGACGACAGGCAGGACGTGATACCAGAGGCCGCAGCCGTGGTAGACCCCAAGCAGGCGGCTTGCCCGTATCCATTTAAGGACATGTGTGCCGCTGGGCTTGCCTATAAGCTGATGGAATCTTTTTATGGATATACCGGGCAGGATTTTTTGCCCTTAAAAGATGAGCTGACTGTACTGGCTTCCGTTGCAACCATTTGTGATATTGTTGACCTGATTGGGGAAAATAGAGCCTTAGTCAAGCAAGGGCTAAAGCTGCTCAGTGCCAACAAGCAGATAAATGGCGGCCTGGGTCAGTTGCTGGCCTTAAAGGGCTACATGGATAAGCCTATTGATACTTTTGTTTTGGGATATATTCTGGGGCCATGCATTAATGCCACTGGGCGGTTGGAAAGTGCCGAGATGTCTGTGCGGCTGTTGCTTTCCAGTGATACGACAGAGCAGGCAGGCTTAGCTAAAATTTTATCTGACCTGAATGAGGAGCGGAAAAACCTCACCAAGCAGTGTGTGGATCGGGCTTTGGAAAACTTGACAGCGGCCGAGGATAAAGTGCTGGTGCTGGTAGATACCGAGACCCACGAAAGCATAGCCGGTATCGTAGCCGGGCGTGTTAAGGAGACGCTGTACAGGCCGACTATTGTACTGACCCGTGCGGCGGAGCCGGGCGTGTTAAAGGGCTCTGGCCGTTCAATCGAAGGCTACAATATGTTTGAAGCATTGTATGCCAATCGGGAGCTTTTTAAGCGTTTTGGTGGCCATGCCATGGCAGCCGGTTTATCTTTAGCTGAAGAAAATGTACCGGAACTGGTGCGACGGCTTAACGATGGTTGTACATTAACAGAATCAGACATGCATCCTGTTGTTCAAATTGATATGGAGCTGCCTGTCAGAGAGATCGCTTTGGATTTAGCAGAGGAGTTGGAATGGCTGGCTCCATTTGGCAAAGGTAACCGGGAGCCGCTATTTGTAACTTGCAATCTACCTGTATCAGCTTTGCGAGTGATTAATGATAAAAATACGTTAATCTTCACCTTCGATATTGCCGGGCGGAAGATAAAAGGTATCGCCTTCGGTCAAAATGAGGCATTTTTAGCGGAATTGCAAGAAAATTATAGCGAGCAGGCCTATCGCCAGATTGCATCAGGCCAAGCAGCAGATGCAGGGCTTACCATGGATGTGGTACACTCTGTAGAGTCAAATACGTATAACGGAAATACATCTGTACAAATGCGGATAAAAAGCTTTAAAATACAAAAGCCTTAAAAACACAGAAGGGATTGAATACAATGGAACTGAGAGAGATGATTAGAAATATTCCGGATTTTCCGTCGCCGGGCATTATGTTTAGAGATATTACGACGGTGCTTAAAGATCCTAAGGGCTTGACCATGGCTGTAGATGCCATGTCGGACTGCCTTGACGGGATAGATTTTGATCTGGTTTTAGGGCCGGAATCCAGAGGATTTATCTTTGGCGTGCCATTAGCATATAAATTGGGTAAGGGTTTTGTGCCTGCCCGTAAGATAGGCAAGCTTCCCGGAGAAACTGCTCGCAAAGCCTATGATTTGGAGTATGGGCAGGCGGAAATTGAGATACACAAAGATGCCATCAAGCCCGGGCATAAGGTAGTTATAGTGGATGACCTGCTGGCTACAGGCGGTACTGCTAAAGCTGTGGCAGAGCTGGTAGCTGAGTTGGGAGCCGAGGTCGTCGGTATGGCTTTTCTTATAGAATTAGCACCTTTAGATGGGCGGGCTGTGTTGGGCGATTATGATAACGTGAAGTCGATTTTGGTTTATTAATAAGCACTAAACAGGAGGACTACATGATGCAAAAAACGATGCTGGGCAAGACTGGCCTTGAAATATCCAGGGTAACCTTTGGCGGTATCATCTGCATGGACGAGGCACAAAAGGATGCCGATCGATTTGTATCCCATGCCATTGATGCAGGTGTAAATTATTTTGATGTTGCACCAAGTTACGGCAATGCAGAGGAAAAGCTGGGGCCTGCATTCAAAAATTATCGCAGCAAAGCATTTTTGGCCTGCAAGACAACAGAACGCTCGGCCGAGGGTGCAAGAAGGGAACTGGAAAATTCCCTAAAAACCCTTCAGACGGATTATTTTGATGTTTATCAAATGCATTCTTTGTCAGAACAGGCTGATATCGATAAAGCCTTTGCAGAAGACGGCGTCATGCGCACCATCATTGCAGCCAAAAAAGAAGGATTGATCCGAAATATTGGTATAACTGCCCATAGTGAGAAAGTGGCGTTGGAAGCCCTTTCCCGGTTCGATTTTGATACAGTGATGTTTCCGTTTAACTGGGCACTCAATATAGGCAAGGGTTTTGGGTCTGAGTTGATTAAAGCCTGTAAGGAGAAGGGGATTGGGATACTTGGGATTAAATCCATCGCCCACAGGCATTGGCGTGAGGATGAAGTGCGGGTATATCCTAAATCGTGGTGCAAGACCATATTTACACATACTTCGGAGGAGGAGCAGCTTGGCCTTTGTGCGATGAAGCATGCACTGTCGCTTGGTGTTGACTCGCTTGTGCCCCCGGGAAACTTTACACAGTTTGAGTTTATGGTTAAGCATTTTGATGAGTGTGCGGCTAATCCGATCAGTGAAGCGGAGCTGGCGTACTTAAAGGATTGTATGCCAGAGGAGAAGGAATATATTTTTGCTATATAGGAAAAGAAACTGAAGTGTGATTGATATACGCACTTTCTTTTGGAACACCTAGAGGGACATTACCTCTGGGTGTTTTTTGATTGTGGGAACCTACTGTAAAAAGCCGCTGCAAATTTCCTATGAAATGTTCCGCAGAAATTTTCAGTGGAAATATTCATAGGAAAATTTCAGAGGAAATGTTCATGTTTTATTTGCAGCCGCTTTCGTGTAGCATAAAGACAGCCGGCAAGCAAGTTGTTGAAAACACTACAATTAGGAAGGAAGATGAAAATGGCTGCAAAATCAATGATTGATCCGGAGTTTAAAGCCCTGATCCCACCGCTGTCTGATGAGGAATATCAACAGCTGGAAGCCAACATCCTGTCCTGCGGACGATGCCGGGATGCGATCATCCTCTGGAATGGCATCATTATTGACGGGCACAACCGATTTTATATATGCATGAAACATGGCATCGAGTTTGAGATCAAGGAGATGGATTTTGCCTCCCGGGAGGAGGCCAGGCTATGGATTATTGAAAATCAGATGGGCAGGCGCAACCTGACAGATGCGATGCGGATTGAGCTGGCATTGTGTAAGGCGGATATGTTGAAGGAGAAGGCGAGGGCAAACCTTTCTCGTGTTGGAGGCGATAGGAAAAGTGAAAAATCGCCTTTGGCCAAATCATCAAAGGTGGTTGATGAGCCAGTCAACGTCCGAAAAGCCATTGCGAGTGAAGCCGCAGTTGGTGAGAGGACGTTGCACAGATACATGCAAATCAAAAAAGACGGCAGTCCGGCCCTACTTGAGAAGGTGAAAAGCGGCGAGATAAAAATCGGCACCGCTCATAAAATGCTGGCTAAGGAAATTGAAAAGCAGCTGAAACAAGCAGATAAGTGGTATGCATACATAGCCGAGCGTGCGCCGTTTGACAGGGATGATGCGGATGACCGGCTGATTAATGACCGGCTTGGGGCGTTAGCGCAGCAGCTGCAAGGGTTGCTGCAAAAGATTGATGATAAGAAGAGGGGTGTTTGCAATGCTGAAAATTGATCCTGATTTCAAAAACCTGATCCCACCGCTGATGCCGGACGAGTTCAGGCAGCTGGCGCATAATATTGTGTCGGCTAACCGCTGCCGTGACGCCATTTTGGTATGGAAGGGGACAATTGTTGACGGCCACAATCGTTATGCCATATGTCAGGAGCATGGCATATCTTTTGATGTGACCAGGGTTTCGTTTGATTCCAAGGAAGATGCCCTGATATGGATTGCAGAAAATCAGTTGGGGCGGCGTAATTTGACGGATACAGTCCGGATAGAGCTGGCCTGCTATAAGGCAGACATGCTGCGTAAAAAGGCTAAAGCCAATTTAGCAGGCAAAAATCCTGTAGATGAGCCTGTTCATGTGAGAAAGGAGATTGCGGCGGCTGCTGGTGTCAGTGAGCAGAAGGTGTCCCGATATATGCGGATCATTGGCGAGTGTGAGCCGGAGCTGATTGATCGGGTGAGGAAAGGTGAGGTTAAAATCGGCACGGCATATGGGATGCTGATGGCGGAGACAAAGCAGGTGACGGTGTTTTATGATGATGCGGATGTCAGGTACAGGGATAGCACGTTTGGGCGGGGTAATGTGCTGGATTATATTGGGCGTATTGAGAAGTTGTATGGGTTTGTGGCGGATGTGGTTTTGCTTGGGGATGATATAAGGGATATGGATGGGGTTGAGCGGCGGTTGGAGGGGCAGTTGGGGGTTGTTGAGGGGTTGCTGGTTTGACGATAGGAGTTTTTATGTATTTTAGCTTGACTTCATTAAACGGAACTAATAGAATTTCTGCAAGGTAGGTTGTGCTATGAAAGAGGTGTATGGGGATTGAATAATCAGGATAAATTTTTACCATCCGTTATAGATACTGCCATCAATGAAATCAATGTTATTGATGGCACCATTGATGAAGTAAAACTTTATGAATTTGTAGCAAACATTATTGAAACACGAAAAACTCATGCTTATGCTTATGTCAATAAAGCAAATATAATGATGTTTTGGGAAGTTGGGCGATTGATAAGTGCTGTAATCCTAGATTATAAGCGAGCTACTTATGGTAAAAAAATTTTGTCAGAGTTGGCGATAAAACTGGTTGAAAAATATGGGAAAAATTTTGCGGAGCGAAATATCTACAGAATGATGCAATTTGCTGATCAATTTAGTGATTTGGAAATTTTGTCGACGCTATCGACAAAATTGAGTTGGTCTCACTTTGTTGAATTGTTGCCGTTGAAATCTACTGATGCACGCTTATTTTATGCTAATGATGCATTGTTGCGGATGCTCAGTGTTCACGAACTACGTCGCCAAATATCCCGAAAAGCATACGAACGCCAAGAAATTGCGAATGTATCATTATCTGACGAATCTCTTGTACCTTCTGAGATGGAGGTACACCGTACAGCTCTAACGCCTTGCTATTATAGCAGGGCGTTATCTGTATCCATTTAAAGAGGAGGATTTTTATGCGTTATGGGATAGGGTTGGATATAGGTATCGCATCGGTCGGGTGGGCGACTGTGGAGTTGGACGAAGATGACAGTCCAATCAGGATTATAAAAATGAACTCCCGCATTTTTGATAAGGCAGAGCAGCCAAAAACAGGGGCTTCGCTTGCTGCACCTCGGCGTGAGGCACGGGGGATGCGACGCAGGCTCAGGCGTAAATCTCATCGCAAGGAGCGCATACGTAAATTATTTGTACATAATGGGTTGGTGAGTGAAACTCAGCTTGATACGATATACGCAGGTACCTTATCTGATATATATGAACTGAGAGTTAATGCGTTGGATAGGCTTGTCAGTGATGAAGCGCTTGCCCGTATACTTATCCATCTTTCCCAACGCAGAGGCTTCAAGTCTAATAGGAAAAGTGAAAAAGGCGGAGATGAAGGAAAGTTAAAAACTGCTACAAAAGTCAATAAGGATTTGATGGAAAGCAAGGGATATAGAACAGTTGGGGAAATGCTTCATGACAAAGCTATAAAGGATAAAAACAGCAAGGAGGACAGCCAATGAACCAAACCCTAACCAAAAAACTAAATCCCATACTCCCCTTTGCCGCCTTGCCGCTATTGCTGGTGGCACTCCTCATGCTCCTGACCGACACCACCTCTGCACCTTATCGTGAAGTACACAGCGAAAACGGCGTATGGGATTTACGGGATTTTGATTTTGAAAACTATAACGCAAGGCTTACAGGTGATGTGGTCTATATTCCAAACGCTTTGCTCACCCCAGAGGAATTTGCCGCACGGAGCGGTGAGGTCATCCTCGGCAACACAGCTAATATAAACTTTTTGACAAGCCGGGTGCTTATCCTTGTTCCAAACGATATGTGGTACAGCTTTACCCGTGATTCCATTTTGCACTCCCACCGTCAGTATGTAAACGGTTTATGGATTGAGGAGGCACAGCGGGGCAGTCCGGGGCATAACAGACAATCAGAGATAGCCGGAGAAGGCAAAATTACATTTACGGCACGGCCTGTAAGGGCTGTGGATGATGGCTATATGATTGAGCTGGTACAACAATCCTCCAGCTTTGTGCATAGCCGCAACGACCATCACATGGGCTGGCTGATAGGCGAGGGCGCAGGGCTTATAGCGGAGTCCCGCGCTATGGATTTTCAGCGTGGCATCACAATGGGCTTTTTCTTTTTACTGTTTTTGTTGTTTTTGATGATGTACTTTATGCTGCAAAGAAACCGTGCGGCGTTGTACTTCTCATTGTTTTGCCTTATGTGGCTGTTGCGGATGGGTACTACAGGGGTGTGGGCTTTTTCCGTGCTTATGCCGTGGATGGATTGGAGTGTGAAATTCCGTATAAATTATATTGCAATCCCAGCAGCGGCTATATTGTCACTTGCCATTATTGACGTTTTGTTTCCGAAAACTTTGCATAAAATAGTTTTGCGTATAAATTATATCTTCTCGGCGGTGTTTATAGCCCTGTATCTATTTGCCGACACCGTTTTTATGAGCAATGCCCTCTTGGTGTCCTATGTTATTTTCGGGCTTACAATTTTATATATCCTTGTCAGCTTTATATTCAAAGTACGCAATACTCAATTCGGACAAAAGGTGTTTATAATCGGCATGGTGTTCTTCCTGTTTGCCACCATTTCGGACTTTTTCCACTTCTCATTTGACTTTGTCATCATGCCATTCGAGATGACAGGCATTGGCATGTTGATATTCGCTCTTTGTATGGCTGCCGCCGTGTTTGTCGCTACTATGCGAGAAGTAGAAAAGGCAAAAGAAAATGAAAACCGTCTTGCCGCAGAAAACGCCATGCTCGACCATGAGAAACGCTTCAGAGAAGATGTAATGGCAACCGTATCCCATGAACTGCGCACACCGCTAACAGTTATGTCCGTATATGCGGAAATGGCTGTTGCCGAAATTAAAGG
>Ga0123355_10022228_pt1 | contig 10167 bp, 6 predicted proteins | sample TergutEmb28metaG_3_FD_89872 | JGI IMG/M metagenome (GOLD analysis project Ga0123355, IMG submission 89872) | Embiratermes neotenicus P1 segment gut microbial communities from Petit-Saut dam, French Guiana - Emb289 P1 | ecosystem: Host-associated > Arthropoda: Insects > Digestive system > Gut ... | reverse complement strand
TTAATACGTTACACATCCCTAGATGTTGCTTTAATCTTTGAGATATTACAATTTCCATGATTTTTGAGAAGTCCGTGAGTAGAGAAACAAGTCTGAAATTAGAAATTTGTGCTTTATCTCCTTTTTTATACATTGATTTTATGTTGGAGTATTTCAGTCGGTCTGAGTATATTCCTTGTGTTAGTGACATATTAAGAATGTAGGTAAGGTGTTTACTAACATGATTACAACCTGCTGTTATAATTTTATTAGATATTGCATCATAGGCACTTGAATTTCTATTCTTTAAGAGTTTAAACGTACATTTTACTTCAGATTCAGTGATTGGGATGTTGATAGAAAGCTTCTTTAAGTGAAAATTTGGTAGATTTAATATTAGCTTGTTGTATCTTTCGATCATCAATTATATTTAAGTAATTTTTATTAAAATCATTGGCGTGGTTGTTCTGGAATCTGTTGCGCAAGTTCAATTCCATTGGAATGTTCTTTGCAAGGCTAGACTTACCAGTTTCCTTATATATTATCTTTCATACTGTTTTATTTTCATTTCTGGATGTTTTTATTAATTCATTGTAATATAAATGTTTAGACTTTCCAATTACTTTTCATAATCTTGTACTGTACTGAGTACAGAATGCTTTTATTATGGGGCTATTAGTAGTTTTATTCAAAATACAGAGACTCTTCTTATGCTTATAAGATACTTTAATACCTGCAATTATCCACTGATTGTTGTTTTGTTTTGTTGATAACATTTTGCATAGGAAAGTAAGTTTCAAAATTATGCAGAAATGTGTTTAAAAACACATTATAGCCTTTCTTTACATCTGTTTGCTATAGGACTTCATCCCAGTTTTTATTTATTAACATATTTTGGAATTCTGTTATTACACATGTCCTACCCATCATCATATGCTTGATTTGATGACCCTAGTAATTAGACAATGATCTTTATGAATTATGAAGATCATGAAATTCTTTCCATCCTCCTGTCAACCAGCAATTAATCTTATGTCTAAAGTCTTTATCGTTGCACCGTGCATTTTGTAGTTTATTTAAGTAACACACCAACAAATGTACATATATAGTCTTTAATAAGCTAAAATTTACATTAAAACACTACATGTTTTGATCATATGATCATCCTCAGGGAGCATACTTTCTTCCTTGCTAAATTTACAGTTTAAAACACTCAGTGATTTAATTTGCTATAATTAATTTGGTGTTGTGGCAGCATGTCATGTGTTATGTGTGAGTCGGATGCTGTTCAGTTGAGACCGGCTGTCGGTAAATCACTGAGTGTTTTAAACTGTAAATTTAACAAGAAAAAAAGTATGCTCCCTGAGGATGATCATATGATCGAAATATGTAGGAGCATTTTAAGTATTTTAATGGAAATTTTAGCTTATTAAAGGCTACGTATATATATGTGCGTTTGTTGGTGTGTTACTTAAATAACTTATGTCTATAGTTTTATGTCTATTACTGTACCTCATTTATTCCCAATATGTAGGCGACAGCTGTTCCATTTTCACCAAGTGGGAGCAGAAGTGTGTCACTTCCATTACTAACTTTATTCAGCCATTCCAGGTCACTGATGTTATCCAGTAGTTCATCTGTAACAGAACCCATGCACTGTTTCTGTGGTATTACGAGATGCTCTCAGCAAGGTATATTCCACTTGCTGGTTTAAATGTTTTTCTGTCTCACACACACTATCTCCTTTTATTGTTACATCGAAAGTCACAATATACCTTGTCATTTCATTGCAGTGTTTTCTGTTAAGACATGTATCTTCACATTCATCTTTTTGTTATGAAGGGCTTAAAATGATTTCAGGTCTTCAAAAACTTACCTACTTATATAGTGGTGACTCACTTCAATAAACTGGTATCATTCATTCAAAAAATGTGCTAGTATGATAATCTGTCTTTGGGAACCTCTAAACAAGAACTAAAGTGTTTCTGTGTTTTTGTGCACAAGTAACAGGTATATGGAATACGTTAGGTAATGTGAAAGCTTAGTTTTTCTATGTAATATTTTGCTTTCCCCCACATTCCACATATGGCATAGTGGCTACATGATCTTGGTCTGTTCACACACTATAATCACAGATTTGAAATCACTCAAAAAATTGGAGTAAAGTCTGTGTTCTTTTGTGTTGTTTTGTTATCTGCGTTGTCCTGTATCAGGAAAGACACTAAATGGACTGGTCCCACACTCAAGGAGTTTCATCATATATAAAAGGTTATGCTTCAAGATTTAATTCTGAATCAGCAAATCCAGATTTTATCTGTGGATGAGGAAATTTCTGTTTCCATTAGCATATAGCTTACTTTCAGAATGCATATCATATAGTTTCAAACCTACTGTTCAAGAGAACCAGAAGCTATAATACTGAAGCACGTGGTACTGTTTATTTCCATAACTTCTGCTCCTTGTGTTACTTTGTGAAGTAGTGCACTTACCAAGTTCGTCGTTAATCTGTGTTGTCACTGCCAGATCTGTGTCATCTAGCCATGCTGACTCATAGACTGGTATCCCTGAAGGTTGCAACGAGGCCAGTTTAGTGTCTACTGGTGGCAGAAATGCTAGGCTAGTTGTGTAATCATGGGTATTCCCAGATATAATGGACTGGGGCTGAGGTTTTGGTAGATAAGCAAACACTGGCCTTGAAGTGCCAAACCGGTCCACCATCCCTCCCACTGTATAAAAAAACGTTCATTATTGAAGTCTCTGTTTATCAGAGTGGCTATTCGAGTATGTATGTTAAATTTATACTTGAATTTCGTAAATTCAGAGCACAAAACTAAAGGTATTGCTGCAACTAGACTATAACCCCTAATACAAAAGTGATTTTTATGGTTATATAAAAAATGTAAGTGACCTATTTAACTGAACAATCACAAAATATATGAAGAGGCATTAGTGTATCATATCAGATGAAGAAACACACTGTATCTTGAGAACCATGTTAATGCATACAGATGGCAAAGAGGTGATAGTTCATGTATTCATAACTTTTGCAGTTAGGATCTTTTCTCCTGTAGGCCTGTATGACATGTACTTGAATTCATTTGTCCATTTGAAAGTAAAGCAAATTTTGGTTGGTGCATCCCATTGTAAAAGATGTAAACTGATATGAAAAAATGTACTGTCAGTCACAACAGTTATGACCTTTATACATTTTAATAAAAACACTATAATCTGCATTGTATCAATGGTTTATAGCAGGCAACAGAAAGAATAATGATTTTATGTTACAGCTAATTTTGCTTCTTTAAAGTTTTGGCAATTAGTCTTTTCACTGCATTAACAATAAGCTGGTAGGAAATGCTTCAGTTCTAGCCCCACAAGTTGTCAACTCAGATACGAGGCAAATTGCAATTCAAACAACAAGACCACAGGCTAAGAACGTAGGGTTTGAGTTAATAAATTTGCCTTAAAATTTCTTCTCTTGTAAAGTAAAAGCTGTGTGTTAGTTTGACTCTGTCTGTACAAGACAAATACCTCCAGATGGTCCTATTGATGCCCCTAGGAACCCCGCTGCCAGAGGGAGTGCATAGTGTGGACCTCCATCATTCACTGCAGATTTAAAACACAGCAATCATTGAGGCAGTTGAATTGTGTTATTTTTGGAGTCCCTCCCTTGTGTAAACGACGAATTTCAATAGGTAGAGCCAGAGTGTACAGTCAGCACAAACAGTATGAAAATAGGCAGTATTATGCTTCCTTGCATTTTTTACAGAGTTTTGGTATGAAAATGGTGTGCCTTAGTTAAATGTTATTCTTACTGACTTTGGATAGTTTTGGCTGTTTAGTAACCTTAGCCAGGTGTCTGTATTGTTTGTACTAAATTCATGTTAGACAGCATTTTTATGCTTGGTTTCACTGCAATATTTCTAACATCCATGTAAAGACTTGTATGAAGTAGTTTTATTTTTATTCTTAATTGGTAAGATGTGGGCTGGGATAGCTCAGTCAGTATAGTGACTTGCTACAGGCTGGACGGTCCTGGGATCGAATCCCGGTGGAGGGAAGATTTTCCACATCCGTCCGGACCGGCCCTGGGACTCACCCAGCCTCCTATACAATGGGTACCGGGTTATTCACGGGGGTAAAGTGGCCGGAGCGTGGCGTTGACCACCCACCCACATCTAGCACTGAGGTTAAAGAAAGAATAGAGCTATACATCTACTCCCTCTTTGGACCCTCATGGCCTGTTCTAAGGAGAAAAACAAAATTAGTAAAATAAGAATCATTCAAGATTTCAGGCTTAAGCTGCCAGGTAGCTGAAGTTTTCGCTCCTGCACTGCTAGGGCATTGGGTAATGTCACAGCGACGAAAATTTTCCAGATGGATGTTACAGTGGTTCATTTCTTGGGCAACAGGTAGGGTAAATATACATTATACAGCTGATTTACAGAAGATATTAATAATCTGTTTAGAAATCTCTTGACTTTCTGGTTTATTTTTAATAAATAAAATCAAACAGTGATTCACATTTGAGAAATGTTAATATTGGGTGCAACAAAAACACGTCTGGAGACAAAAAAATTACAGGAATGCAGTTTTGTCTTGCCTAAAGGCTGCATCTTATAATCAGAGCTGAGGATTTGGTGTCTCAGCTGTTTTTTGAGAATACTTCATACCCTTCCTGCATGAAGTGTGTTAATTATGAAACTGTACAGAGAGGCAGAACACACTGTGTGTAATAGTGTTAAGATTTTAGTAAACATTACTGAATGCCATGTGACACCCCTTTCTCCACCTCCATCTAGCAATCTCTTGCCTGCCCTTCACATTTACTAGGTGCTGCATATGTAGGTGTACAATCACCATAAGGAATATCTCCAGTATACACATGACGCAAGACAACTAAATAGTGAAGTCAGTAGCCATCTACTGGAGAATGGGGACAGCAACTGACCACAATGGTAGCATGGAGCCAGATAGGGAGAAAATAATATCGGCATAGCTCAAAATTTAGGTAGACCACACTACAGGACTGCATGGACAAAGAAAACATGGACATACAGGCAACATGTTTCTTCATTCTGTCAACTCCTGTAGATGGTCTTGATGTGGTGGCAGAGATGTCAGCCTGTCTCTGCTAGAAATCAAACCTGGTTGTTTAGCTGAGACTGAGACACCAGACTCTTTGCACTGTACAGAGGGTTGTAAAACAGTAACTAACAGTAAACCAGACGTAAATCTGCATATTGGTTCCACCCAGTAAATCAAGTAATGCAAAATAATATGAGTGAAGCCTACATGTTGATCTCAGTCTAATACAAATAGATTTCTGTGGGTTGCCAACTGTGCCATTTCCAAAAGTTATCCCACACATGCAGACTGTCAACGCCCTGGAGGGGGAAGTGACTTACCATCAGGTTGGACCACTTCGGAACCGACAGTATGAGTATTGTTTGGTTTCACGACCACAAGTGATGTCACAGGTGTCACAAACGAGTACTGCAAACACAATAAATATATATTATGCTTCTATTCTCAACAACTTTCGTGTTTGCAAAAGGGATGCATTCATTTTTTCTTTTTGAAAATATTCATTACATGAATATTACAATGATATTAGTAATTAGTCATACAGTAACCCAGAGAAAACATATATCTCTGAAATAACAGTACAAGAAGGTAAATATAGAGTTTCCATAAAGGAATGACAGTATTTAAGTTTTAAGTATTTGTTGAAGGTGATAAGATACAAGAAAGCAAACTGTGACTTTGAACAGTGTTTATCTAATTTTTTAATTTGGCTGTATTATTTTCCTATGAGTTTTATTGCAGCTTAACATACATTCAACTTACAATTTAGCTGTTGCCATGCATGCATCAACATAAAAACTGTAGATGTAGCTCCAGATATTATGCCTTTTAATTGAAGAACTGAAGTCACTTTAAAGGAGTAACCTGACATTATCCTTTCCATGGCCTCCAATAAATTAAGTTGAATGGACTGGTGAAGGGAAGGCCAAGACATTGGTTCTCCTTAAACATCCACTTATTTGGAAAGTGGGCACTTCAGTAACTGCCATACAAAGTTACCGATATGTGGGAATGAGCCATCTTGCCAAAATATGGTGTTTGCACTTCACTGATGTTGTAAAGAGCATAGTTTTCTATTAATATTTCTCTTTCTTTTATCTATGAAGGAAAATGGACCAATCATTTCTCTGCTTGCAAGTGCACAACACACATTCATCACAGGATGGTCTCATGTTCTATGTATACACTGGATGTACTGAAATGCAATCATCAGTATTTCTGCGCACATAAATCTGTTGGAAACAGAATCTCAGAAGTTAATACTGGGGTTATGCAAGACATATAGGCGTGTGAATGGTGTCCAGCCATATGAGTTGGACACATTCCAACCATTGTATGGCACTCATATAAAAATAATACACCCAAAAGAAAGTATTGAACTCTGACTTACTCTTACCCCATCTAAGGTACTGACACTATAATATAGAAATGTTGATGGCACTATTATACCTTTAATGCCAATTCAAGGGCCTTCTTCTTTGCGTCTTTGCTCTCTGTCGAATTTGCATCATCTTCACCCTGCAGGTCATGTTTTTCTACGAGTTGCTGGATGGTGAGGTATGCCCATAGCCGCTCCAGAGAAGAAGCCTTGGCTACTCCAGATGATGAAAATACAGAAGCACCACCCAGAGAGGAGCCACTCACATGCCCAAACAGCGAGTCTGGAAGCACATGCTTCTTAAGCTTGCCAGCCACAATGAGCTCGCCGCCTGAGAATAGCATGGGGAAGGTATGCTGTGTCATGGACTGCTTTTCAACCTGTCACAAAAGTACCATTACCCATTCAGCATTTTTGAATGTTTTGTCAAATCTTGTATGTTACAGATACCTTAATGTGTAGTCACTGATTTTTTTTTTTAGTGATTTGGTGCACAAATTTTTATGCTTCACTAAATATCAGGTTATTCATATCAAGAAGAATGAGATCAGGGTCACACACAGGGCATAGCAGACAGATGAGATATGTGTACTGAATTTTGGTTGGGAAACTACGGGAAGAGACCATTTCCAAAACCTGTGCATAGATGGGTGGATACTGTTGAAATGTATTGCAAAGAAAAAGGGTGGAAGGATGTCCACTGGATTTTTCTGGCTTAAAGTAGGAAGAAGTGATATGCTGATGTGAATTTGGCCATGACCTTGTCTGTTTCATGAAGACCACGAAGTTTCTTAATATTCAGTGCAGCAGTTAGCTCTTTAAGAGTTGCAGTTGATATGTAACTGCAACTAGTCTTACCAATGGAAGATGGCAGATGAATTGTCAGAAAAATTTACAAGTATGGTTTTGTATAAAATCGCAATCACAAAGTTGGATGAGATATTGTTACAATTTGAAGCATTATCTAAAGCACTATATGAGTTTATTCTACAAAATAGAGCTATGCCATTTTTATGACAGTCTACATGGTGAAGACTCTAACTCACCTTCACATCCCACATAAAAGAGGAAGTGAAAATGACCATTTGTGAACATTGATGAATGCAAGAGCCTGAATTCTGGTGTGACAGGACATTTAAACTCATGCTCAGATAGGACAAATGCATTGATGTGCATGGGGATTATGTTGAAAAATAATACTTGAGTGGAATAAATGAGCTACATTTAACATCACAATTACTTCTTATTTAATTTTTATAATTTACAGAACCTTACTGTCACACCCTGATTGGGACAAGATTCTCAGTAACCATCTGGACCAGCGCTGGGGCCCACCCAGCCTCCTGTGTAATGGGTACTGGGTCTTTCCCAGGGGTGGCCGGGTTGTGTAGTGGACCACTCACTCCTGTCTAGCATCGAAGTTAAAGAAAGAGTAGATTTACACCTCTACTCCCTGTCTGTGCCTTCATGGCATGTTATAGAGTGAACTTTACTATTGTTTTTACAGAACTTTACTGATTATTCTTTGTATTGGTTATTGAGGTAATAGTACAGCAAACCATGCAGAAACAAGTGAAATGGATATTATATATTATATTATATATTATATATATTATATGATTCGTGAGTTTGTTTTTATAATGACAGAGATGAACATTAAGGTTTTGTCATGGCAGAGAAATTGTTGATCAGATGAAAAATTACCAGTAATGTATGGGGTGTCCTGTATGAGATCCAGTCACCTACCCAGTTCTGAGTTTTAATTCAGTAATAGAAATGGAAACTCACATGTTCTGGCTGGTAGCTGAAGGTAACATTAGCAAGTAGTGGAGATGCAACTTGACGGTAGAAGTCCCTGAGTTGCAATGCTGTGTCAGAAGCCTCATAGATCTTTCTTGCAAAACCAGAGTTGCGTAGTGACAGTCTGTTCAGAAAGCCCAGGTCTGCATCATCTCCCAGAGCCAAGCTGAATATAGCGGCCTCAGGATTGAAATTTAACTCTTTGACGGTTGCCTGGATTTTGTCGGGTCGCACCTCACCTACTGTGGGCTCACCATCTGTCAGGAATACAATAATGGGCTCTGGCTTCTCTTTCATCGTGATATTCTGCAGGCCATCGTGTGCCACACGAATTGCTGTTTTCAGAGTGTCATCGATGTTGGTACCTGATGAACAAAGGAGGTGCTACTCAATAAAATGTTTTGGACCCCAGTCATTCTTGAATTTTTTTCAGCTCAGATACATATCTGTTGTTGACAGAAGAAATCAAGACCAGAGATCCTGCAAACTCATAGACTTTATTGCTGACATAGATCACTCAGTGAAACAAGCAGCTCACCTCCAAATTTATCCTATTTCAATGAAGGTATAGGTGTGAGTCCCAGTCTCCTTACTTCATAACTTTTCTTGTTTGGTTACTACTCAGCAAAATATGACAGAAAATGCATTTTGCTTCTTATGTGTTATGGACCTTTCAATAATTTCAAGTGAAACTGAGACATGGAACCATCCATTCTGTACTAAAACTGTAATAAAATCAAAGTATGGGCAAAGAAAAGGAAACAGATACTAGTGTTTGGAAATGTGGACCAACTACTTGCACTGTTATATGCTTTTAAAATATTTATGTTAACACTCCCTGAGGATGGTCAAAAGGAATGACCAAAACATGTAGGAGTTATAACAAATTTTAAACAAAGCGATATGTTTTAAAGTATTCTATGTAAATAAATATTTTAAAAGCATATAACAGTGCAAGTAGTTGGTCCACATTTCCAATCATAGACTATTGCACGGAACAAAAAATGAAAATAAAAGATACTAGTGTTATCTACATTTTATGTCATGTAGCCATTCTTAGTTGCATTTTTAGAACCACCTATTAGTTTCCTATGTCTGCTTGTTATCACAGAACAAAACAAAAGTTCCCTGACAAATTCTGCTTCAAGTCACCAAACATGTTTCATGGAACTCCATCAAGTGGTTTTGTTGACTAAAAATGTCTATGAACATGAAAAAATGACATCCCAACTGTATTCTTTGGGTGCAAGTAACATACATCTTACGATGTTAGTTAGTTAGTTAGTTAGTTAGTTAGTTAGTTAGTTAGCTAGCTTTATTTTCTGTAGATCCAATTGAAATACTATTCCATATGGATGTGGAAATAGTCACAATATAAGTAATACATAATTAATACATAAATGAAAGAATTGACAATAAGTTCTGAATAAAATAGTCACAATATAAGTAATACATAATTAGTACATAAATGAAAGGAAGTTTTACAACAGTCCAGTTAGTGTAAGTATAAACAAATTTTATCAGACAATAGGAGGAATAAAATGAATAGATAATTTACTAAAAAAACAGCCACAATAACAGCATTCATTACTTATTGATAAGTTCCCAGTCAAAATATTCTTGAAGAGTATAAAATGAGCCTTCCAAGAGAAACCCTTTTAAGGCAGTTTTGAATTTCCTTGCATCACCAGATAAGCCTTTTATTCTAGCAGGTAAACAATTAAAGATGTTGATTCCTGAATGATAAACTCCCTTTTGTACCTTAGTCAAATGCACTGAGGGCAGATATAGGTCCGAAGAGTGTCTAGTATTAATAGAATGTATCATCGAATTGCGTTTAAACATACTTATATGCTTGACTACAAAGAGTAATAAGGAGAGAATGTACTGTGAGTGTAGGGGAAGAATATTCAATTTTTTAA
>Ga0123355_10022227_pt1 | contig 10168 bp, 5 predicted proteins | sample TergutEmb28metaG_3_FD_89872 | JGI IMG/M metagenome (GOLD analysis project Ga0123355, IMG submission 89872) | Embiratermes neotenicus P1 segment gut microbial communities from Petit-Saut dam, French Guiana - Emb289 P1 | ecosystem: Host-associated > Arthropoda: Insects > Digestive system > Gut ... | reverse complement strand
TACGTCTAGGTCTCCCCAATGGTCTCTTTCCCTCAGGTTTCCCCACTAGAACCCTGTGCACACCTCTCCCCTCTCCCATACGCGCCACATGCCCCGCCCATCTCATTCTTCTCGATTTTACCACCCGCACAATATTGGGCAAGGAGTAAAGATCCCTAAGCTCCTCATTATGTAATTTTCTCCATTCCCATGTTACTTCGTCCCTCTTAGGACCAAATCAGGTTTTTACATACTGAGTTTAAAGTGTTGTAGTTTGTTACGTCACACGAATCCGTGCCCAAGTAACACCACGTTCTAGCGGTGGACAACCACTGTGCTTTACGCGGTTAACACATACACACGTGTTAGTACTTCTCAGATACATTTTGTCTGCTGTGTTCTACTTACTGTCTCGCTCTCCGGTATGTGTCCTGGTATACGTCATACTGGGCCCAGAATTGTTTCGAGAACAGCTGACCTGCAACAAACAAGTGAATTCAAAAGTGTACAAAAACTAATATTCTGGTTTTTAGTCGCAGAGTACCAGGTTCGAGTCCCAGCCAGGTTCCGATGGCCCTGACACGTAATTTGTGGCCTTCAGGCAAAATGTTAGTGTATTAAGACGGCCGCAGGCGCTTTCTTCCTCATCTTTTCAAGTCCTCCTACAATTCAACACAGCTTCAGAAGTGTCGTTATATAAAGCAAGAAAGCGTCCGTTCAACTTCGTGACACATCTGTAGGTCTACCTCTTAATAATGCAACCACTAATGACCTGAAGATGGAGGCAGAAATTTCGCTCGAAGTGCCGGCAGAGTTGGACACATCAAAGTGGCGAGTTACTCAGAAGAATCTACAGTGAAACAAAGCGGCTTTTTACATCGTGTAATGACGCCTTATCAACTACACTATATTACATAATACCGCAAATAATGAAGAATGGGAGATCTCAAGTTCACAGGACAAATTTCAGTCTTTTTTGGTATGACGCAGTGTGTATCTGTAGACAAACACAAACTGTGCGGAGAAGCTTGCTGCCTCCACCTTCAGGCTACTAAGGACGAAGGCAGCAAGCCACCTGTCCACTCAGCTTCATATTCCGCGGTTTCATTTGGCATGCACCAGCAGCCGAATGAAGAGACTTGAGCAAAAGAGCAAAAACATTACTTACTTACTTACTCCATGGTATAGAGTCCTTCTTGAGAAGCTAACTGGTTTGCAGCTAGTCAAGAAATTCCCCGCATTTCACGGAACCCGAAGGTTCATTACCGCACTCACAGGTGTCCGCCACCTGTCCCTATCCTGGGCCAGCCCAATCCAGTCCATATACCCACATCCCACCTCATGGAGATCCATCCTAATATTATCCACCCATCTACGCCTAGGTCTCCCCAATGGTCTCCTTCCCTCCAGTTTCCCCACCAAGACCGTATACACCCCCCTCTCCTCACCCATACGCGCCACATGCCCAGCCCAACAAACACTGGTCATGAAAAATGAGCCAGAAAGATATGGGATTCTGATGGAAGTGAGCGTCCATTATTTCATTTTCTATTTTATGACATCAGTTAGTAGGGTATCAACCTTTCATATAACATAGTGCTTCCATTTTAAAGGCGTGAAGACAGGCAGTAGATTCGTCAAAAAATTAGAAGCCATATATCGGGCTATACCACGGTGTGGTAACTTAGAAAACGACAATATAAGCAGTCATGATAGTCGGTAGGCGGGCCAACATTTGAACACACGACTTTCAGACTATGAAGCAGTAATGGTGAGCACTAGTTCCGCCTCACTCTATTGCACTTTGGAGGAACCAACTTGGACGTGCCTCGACAGAAGAGCACGCGGAACCATTTCGCAGGTGACCTATTTTCCACAATTTAAGCAACTTCCATTATTACTTTCTACTCGCACTATCGACTTCAATCACTGACATACAAAGACAAGAGGGTGAACTCCGTACTATGCGATGGACACGTACAATTTCTGAAGGTCAATGCCACGTATCGGCTACAGGTGAATGAGCGAGCCCACGCATTATCCATGGGCCGTAAACACAGACGGACAGACACTGCAAACAAAACAAAGCGGTTACCTACTTAACAAAAAATTAATAGCCTGACTCGATGAAGTGAAAGTTATAAATGTTATAAAACCAACCACAACAGCAACAAGAAAGAAAGTCAATCTGAACCTTCAACTAATCCTTTCGAGGCCACAGTAATTTTGTAGGTGTGGACCTGGTTCACTCTGCCATTATAGAGACTAGGCTATGTTCTGGACAAATGGGCTATCGGGGTTCAAGACCCGGTAGAAGCAAAGACTGGTTCTTTACTTTATTACAATATATTTCCGTCAACACAACTAACAATGTTAGTTGTGTTGACGGAAACATATTTTAATAAAGTAAATATTCAGATAACACAAGGGACGACTTCATTCAAAGAGACTGGTTTATTCAACACAGCGTTCAGACCATCTATGAAACCCACCCACCAAGCCTCCCAACCAAAAGCGGTCAAGGAGTGAAGCTGACCACTCACCTCAACCTAGTGCCGAGTTTTAAGAATTTCTGGAGCTATACCTGCACGCCCTCTTACACCTTCATTGCGCGCGGCTTAATTAAACACAATAAATCATGACAAGAGGAAGAGAAGGCGGGTATTTCTGGAAGTATGGTTCACTCCGTAGGCGTTAACTATGGTAAATATATGTTTGTACAACTAAGAAAGGGACATTAAAGTTACGGTTTCTGGGACGTGACAACGTGCAGACTGGTTACACGAGTACTTCTGTTACGGAGAAGCTTTTTTTCTTCTACCCTGAAGTGTGAGGCACAATCTCCCACAACATCCTGGTGTTCATGCAACACTCCACATGATGCCACGCACCAAGCGGTACGGCTTCAGAACTGTATTCTGGAAACACCCACCTCGAGTCTCGGCCGGAACGTCAACTAGCATAAACTTATATGCCCTGCTTTTTTCTCGAGCCCTCCAGGTAAAGGGATAATGTCTAATATAGACCACCGCCACTTCCTTCTACACCCAGTTCAGTATTCACTGACCGAGGAGCCGGGATAGACTCGTTGGTGTTACGACTAGCCACGGGCTTGACAGTCCGGGGTTTGAATCTCGGCAGAAGCAATAGTATAATATTATATATATTATATATAAGCACATGGTTATGCTTCCATTCAAAAGAAGCAATAGATTTCCACTTCCCCAGAACCGTCCAGAAGGGTTATGGGGTACGAAACTGACCACTCTCCCCCATCTGGTGCCAAGACGCGCACAAGTAACTTGTCTTTTTATTCACCAAACGCCCTTAGCGTTGACACCAGACAGTCTTTAGTTACTGATACAGTTGTTAGAACAAGGTAAAGGTAAAGCAGTCCCATCACAGGCCTGGGCAGGCCCAGAGGGTTCCAGGAAGTTAACGTTCCCAGATTTCGTGGCAATGGTACAGAATCTAGGACGTATGTCATCCCCTTGTGTATGTATGAACTTGGATTGATGTGTAGTCAAACACAACTGTGTCACATGGGTGTATTTAATGACTATATTGAGCAACTACAGAATGGTGGTTGGTTGTCCCCTTATGCATCGGCCGCCTTTACTCCCAGGAAATACTCCTGGTACTAATTTCTGTTAGAGACTGACTCAACCCTAGGGCCATAGTGCGATCGGAAGGATATTATGTCAATGAAAAATCCACTGACATCAACTGGGATCGAACCAGCGACCTTCCGATTTGTAGCACAGCACCTTAACCATTGTGCTACCGTGCCCCCTGTTAGAATAAGACACTAATAAATAAATTGACAAATTCAACAAACAAAGAAACAAAAAAAGCACAGTAGCAAAACACGTTTCTTCCACTTACTTAAGATCAAGCACTCCGGGTTGAAAGACATTGCGCGTCTTAATCACATGACGACACACAGAATATGCTCAAAAGTTTAAACAAAAGGGTCCCTTGACTCGTTACACTCCAAGGTGAACGCCTTTCATACACTCTTCTACACGACATCCAGTTGAGACACCATTACTTCTTCTTCTTCTTCTTCTTCTTCTGCTTCTTCTTCTTCAACTTCTTTTCCTTCTATTTGTATAGCATTCACTGATTAGATCCTCTAGTCTGTACCAATTCACAAATTTAATTCTCATACTCAATACATTTTTTCAGGAATACCTGAAGGGAGGACGGATTCTGTCGCAAGGCCTCTGCCTATACAGGGCACCCAGAAGACAGGAAAGCTGCGGACATAACGACGCCCCGCGTAGAAGCCGAACCCACGGTCCCAGCGTTCGAGCGGTAAAAGTCTGTACAGCCTTAGACCGTGCGGCAACCGGACACCATTAAGATGCACATCAGTCGAAGGAAGCTGAATGGACTACCGTTAAAAAGGAAAAGAAATGAAATGGAAATGCCACCAGAGCACGAGCACAATACTCGAAAAAGAATATTCAACACTACATATCTCACAAGACCATCGGCTCGCCTACTGGTCTAAGCTAACTGAACACGTATTGTTTTTGTTACAATGTGAAGTCTTGAGTTACCTCCTTGAAACCTTACGTTAGCCTACATTACATTCTAAAATGCGGTTCATATCGCACAGAAAACACAGCGTCTCCGTCGCAAAGATCTACCATTTTAGGTTCTTCAGAGATATAACTGTCGTTGACTCTGACAGTTATAAGGAACACAGATGCACCCTGTGGGAAGAATTTTGATATACTGAACGTTGAAGTAGGTCGTTCATATGATAAATAACATGCACTGAAGTGTGACTTTTGACACGATTCGCGTGTTTAACGGGTACGTAATTAATCAGTACAGAAAGTTAACCTTTTAAAGACTAGTGGTGATTATGTGTACCATACGCTGTAAAATTTTAAAACTCTGCATCTTGACCAAATACTTCACTTGTATTTCGAAAGAGTCTCACAATTTACCACCGTCTGTTGCCATAAACAGTATAAATTGATTTGAATTTCTAATGGACACGGACTGTGTTCTTCGTGAGGTAGGAACTGATTTCCTACGTACAGTCTTCACTGGAACTCTTCCGCTTTCCTCCCTTCGTCAGACACAGCTAGTAATATAAATCAAAAGGTGTACTCGGGGAAGTTAACACGATAATCAAGCTCAATAAAAAAAATGCAAAAATACTAACGTCAAAGACAACTGGTAAGACCATCACAATGTCACAAAATTGTTTTTGTGACTGCTACGTAACCTACAGGCAACTTATACTGCCCTTCAACACTTCTCTCGTACCAAATGACTGTCAAAGTTACTAATCCAAAATTGTGAATGTGTCAGGAACTGAGAAACGATGTAATCGATAGGTGCATTTCTCCCATTTGTATCGCTACCTTTCTAACAAATTTTAACAATGAAAGGTTTAACTCTGAAAAAAAACTAATAAATACAGTCGGTATAACCAGTTATATGGTGCAGAGTCTTTCTTGAGAACTAACAGTCGCTCAGGTATCCAGTGGAACATGTAATGCGCGGACTGAGTTCAAATAAGCCAGCTATTGCTCCTATCATGAGATGAATCCAGTTCACACCCTCAAATCCTATTCCTTTAAGGTCAATAATACCTCCCCCCCCCCCCCTCCCCTCAAATCAACGCTTAGATATCCCTAGCTGCCTTTTCCCTCACACCTATACCAGCTTAAATTCTGTTAAAGCCTACCAGTCAGTTTGTACACGAGTTTCTAAACAGCAACCACACTGAAAGAGTTGATAGCGAGGGTTAACGACAGACTGCAGTTTCTTCACGTTGCGGAGCTGTGCACACAGCTACAGTTACTTTGTACGTAAATGAGCATGGAACAGAATGGTCCTACAGACAATCAACACCAGGCACGCACGTTACGCACAATTCCAGTAACCGTCATTTCCTTCACAAAGATTCAATTGAAGAGCAACAGCAGAACAACAAGAGTTACTTCGAGAAGTAGGCACCAATATACCGGACTAAACGGCGTTACACCTCAGAAGCCCGTGATCTTCCGGAACAGGACGCGTTATTGGAACCACTGTGCGACGCACTGCCACATCGTGAGACGCAGTTTCACACACAAACAAGAAATCCGCAATTCCTTGCTTCACCTTCTCCTACCCTCCTCCTTTATTACACACTTTTTTTTTTCTAGCTCATTGCCTACTTTACTGTCGACGTGGTTCACTGACCTCCTTTCTATTATCTTATGTTTCTCTCTTCATATTCTGCAGCTTTCGTCTCTCGCAGCGCGTGCCTGCTTAACAATACTCCCGGCAGTACAGGATTCAAAACAACCCCATTTTCGGTACACAGTACGTTTCTTTTTTCGACACTGTAAGCCTTATCACAACCAATTTACTTTTAAAAGGTTTAAATGTACTGTGTGTAAGCAACAACAAAATTTAATATTTGTGAAATCTGGGACAAAGGTTCATCAAAATACTTGGACAAGTAAATCACTATAATGCAGCTTATCATATACAGACACATGTACGAGTAACTAATTTTGTGACTCCATAAATTGTGATTAGAAAAACAAACATCTAAATTTCTTGACACTAAAACTGCGAAGACAAGGACGTAGTACTTATAAAATATTCTGCTGATTCATGCAATATCTAACTATACTACAGCAAAACTCCTCTTGAGAAATTAATAGTTGCTCAGTTCGTCAAGATATTCCCTTCTCTTCCCTTTAAGGATCTCGAAGGTTCATTACAATGTTCACAAGAGTCCACAGTTCCGTCAGGACTGCCACACGCTAAACACTGTACCTCAGTACGTAGGCCCAATAAGCCAGAGGTGCAAAGATTCGGGTACCAGATGGCCGTGGCCACTACATTTTGTGCGAAGGCATCTAATATTTGTGAGAACTCAGTATGGGGCTTGCTTCATGTCACCCTTCTGGGAAGTAGAATTCTGAGGAGGCGCCAAGATTTTTTTTAAAATTTCAGCGCCCTTACTAAAGTCAAGATAACGTTAATATAGCGCCTAAGCACCGCGCTGTGAAAGCCTGTAACAAACCAATATGGTAAAATCTCCGCTTTCTTAATCTCGGCACAGCGGTATCGCGACCTCAAAGCCAGTACGGACACAGCTGTGGTGCACACACACGTTTATGATGTCAGAAATCGAAGTGAAGTCGTCGAGACACTGGGCTAGTTTGTTATTGAGACGAGGTTAAATGTAAGCGCTCTTCACCATCTTGTGACCTGGAAGAGAGACAAGGCTTAATCCACCACGTCGCTTCTCTCCTTTTACTTTTCTTCTCGGCGGCTCGTTCTTTCATCTCGGACCCACGTGTTTCATCTCATTCAATTGCAGGCAGCTGCGGTCCATTCAAAGGCGTGGCTCTGTGTTTTTACGAGGCACACAGCTAAAAAAACTGACTAAAACTGAGGAAATTCTGTTGAAGTTGCATCACGCAAGATAACGCTTGTAATCTCGTTAAGTGTCCCCAGGCACAGCTGTCTCATGAGCAAATGGCGTCTTGTTTTATTTAATGACGCCTTGTCAACTACACTGTTTATATAGTATCAAGTGGGATAACGAAAAATTTGTAAGAAAACAGGGGTCAGGTATTTAGCATTATATAGCAAACACACGGGCTAGATCGAGAGCAACACGTGTCCCAACTGTCAGCATAGACCTCACTGACCATTATTATTTGTATAGCTACATCCAAATAGCTCTGAAGATTGACTTGAAAATGGAAGCCAGCCTTAGAGGCACTGTCGGAACAATTAACCTTCGGAGGCAGGGGTTCCAAACCTGGGGGAAGAGGGGGTTCAGCAAACGCACAGTCTTTAGCCTGATCAAACAATTTGTCACACATAACTGCTGTTTTTTAATTCTGAATTTTAATGATGTAACGAATCAGATGTAAATTCGTTTACAATGTCTGATGACTTCATAACACTTTCAGCCATTTTGTAGTCTCACAATGAACGGCACCAAAAAGTACAATTATTAGCACGTGGAGGGACGATAAATTTCGTTAAGTTAGCAGAGCGTCTCTACACGTGTACTTGAAAAGGATGGGAACCGCTTTTTAAAGCTCAAAAGATATACGCAATACTTTGCATTAAAAACGCAACAATACGAACTACTTTAACATAAAACACTCCATTTTTATGTCTAAAACTTACCCCTGTTCCCGCCATGAGGGCTTATAGGTGGAACAGAAGTACAGATCCCATCATTCTTAACCTCAGGACTAGATGGAGGTACGTCGTTAACTTCACGTCCTGGCCGCTTGACCTATGGGAAAGAACGCCAGTACTCAATGAATAGCCTGGGTGGGCCTCAGGGTCGGTCCCGTAGTTTTTAAGAGGAAAATCTGTTGGCACCACCGGGATTCGAACCCCGGACTGTCCAGGCCGTAGCCAGTCGTTGTACCGATTACGCCTTTCGTATAATTATCGGAAGCGTCATTATTTCCTTAACAACATTAACCTACGGTCTTTAGAATGGAGAAGCTGTGAGTTTTCTGTGTTTTTTTCTGTGAAGGAAAAACTGGATTTTTAGGACATTATTCAGACAAAGCGCAGAATTTAAATAATCAAAGTAATGAAATGAACATATAAATTGAAAACTAAATTCAACATAACTTCAAAAGTATCTTGTGCGCAGTATGTCTTTCGTAGGCTACAGCTGTTACGACACTGCGTCTATCTCGGTACATTGCGGAATATTATTAAAAACATGTGACAGCATCCGACCTCTGGGTCCATAGTCAAACTCAGGAGTTGACGAAAAAATAGGAGTGATATTCACGGGGCAGAGATGAATAGTTTCACGTTATTGCGGTACGCACGGGACAGGAGTGCCGTGCCAGGATGCACTACACAGACAGCACGATGTGGCAGGAGGCGGTTAAAGGCCAGTCTGGCAACAAGACCAAATAAAGTTTTAAGTTGAACTTAAAAACGTCGTATCAACCGTTGCGGCTGATTTACGCCTGATAGGCTGACAAGATGCCTACATGACAAATAAATTACGTATTTATCACGCTCTGTATAATTCAGGATGAAACGTGTAGTTACGAAAGTGGACTGTCTTCTTATAGTTGTGTGTACAGCGGTATGAGCAAGGAGCGAACTTTATAACACCCTTGAATGCACTCCGTTAGATCTCCAACAGAAACAGGAAAGACAGCATTTTCATCTCCATGCAGTCTTACACAACGAGATGTAGCAATTTTTTTTAAAATATATATATACATGGGTCCGTGCATCGTGAATCGAATTTAATAATTGTCCAACAAGATGCTACTTATTCAGTTTATTACATTTATGTAGGCAGCTCTACATGTTTCTGGTGTTGACACCCATCATCAGGAGCTCGTACAACTGTAATTACAGCTTCTGGTATTGATTAACCGGATCTACTACCATTCGCTCTCGTTGTTGAGTTGGAACTGATGATGGGTGCCAGCACCCGAAACATGTAAACATGTACAGCTGCCTACAGAAATGCAATAAACTGAATAAGTCGCATCTTGTTGGACAGTTATTAAATTCAGATGTAGCAAGTCTCACAAGTCTAATTTTTATCACAAAAGTTTCAAATCCAACAACTCAATTATTGCTATACTGTTATCTTATTTTTCCGAAGACTTTTTTTACTTAATTACACAGCAAACGTCAAACAAGTACATAACCTCACATTTTCACACTGTTGTCATATGTGAATTCCCGATTTACATACAATATCTCACACACAACACCGAAGTACGTTTACTATTCATCTCCACGCAAAATTCTACACGCCTAACATCAAGGTTGCATTTATTGTAGTCAACAAAACGAAAGCTAAGGAAGATTTACACAGGTGCCATATGTGTTATTTTACATTCTACAAAAATGTTACCTAATCTAAGACTGTATTCTTTCAGATCAACTACCATACACCATTTCATAATCACAAAGACAGTGACGATAGTGTTCTTCCGCCTCACACGTTCGCGCAACCGCCAAGTTATTACTACTGTCTGCAGGAATTTAAAATGTATGACACTGGCATTCAACGGTGCATAGTTCATACCTTACTTACTTACTTACTCCATGGTGCAGAGTCCTTCTTGAGAAGCTAACTGGTCTGCAGCTAGTCAAGAAACTCCCCGCATTTCACGGAACCCGAAGGTTTATTACCGCACTCACAAGCGTC
>Ga0123355_10022226_pt1 | contig 10168 bp, 9 predicted proteins | sample TergutEmb28metaG_3_FD_89872 | JGI IMG/M metagenome (GOLD analysis project Ga0123355, IMG submission 89872) | Embiratermes neotenicus P1 segment gut microbial communities from Petit-Saut dam, French Guiana - Emb289 P1 | ecosystem: Host-associated > Arthropoda: Insects > Digestive system > Gut ... | reverse complement strand
TGGTGATTCCCGGGGGCGAATCGGGTACGTTCTTGAAACCCCTGGGCGAACCGGGCTTCCGCAAGCTCGAAGAATTCGTCCGCTCAAAACCTGTATTCGGTACCTGTGCGGGGGCGATTCTCCTTGCCCGGGAGGTCGAAAATCCCCAACAAGTTGGTCTTGGCGCCATCGACATGGGCATTCGTCGCAATGCCTACGGCCGCCAGATCGACAGCTCGATCCGCGACGGCATCTTTCTCGGGGCGCCGATCGAGATGGTCTTCATCCGCGCACCGAGAATTGAGCGCGTCGGGCCCGGGGTTGAAGTGCTTGCTACGGAGGGGAAAGATCCGGTTGTGGTGCGCCAGGGCAAGACTCTCGCCTCCACTTTTCATCCCGAACTCTCCAACGACGACCGTGTACATAGGGCATTCCTCGACCTCGTCGAGAACGGCCGAAACCAGTGAGCGCAGGCTCACAAATACATTACTTCCGTCCCCCGGGCTAATTTCGCGGCCCGAGCCTTCTGGTTAACTTGTTCGAACCTTGAAAAAAGGGGCACAATGCCCGAGACCGGAGGTTTTATGGGCAACGCGATCCGATCTGTCCTCGCCGGTATGGTTGCTATCGCCGTGCTGAATACAGCCACCATGGCTGGCGTGAGCGCGGGCACACAACCAAGTGCCCGGCTGCAAACGAAGAGCGCTCCGGCTAAGGGCGCCGCCCAGCCAACGATGAGCCAGGCGACCCAAGCGACGAACCCTCAGCGGCACGCGACGAAGTTTCAACGGCGGCATTCTGGCAGAAGAAACGGAGCAACCAGAGCACAAAAGCGGCCAAGAGTGCGGCGACCCCGAAGAGGCAGTCGAACCAGGCTGCGGCCACGAATCGGGAAGCCGCAACCCACGGCTTGATTCCCGGTCGAGCGTTTAACGAAATCAAATTAGTCGCGCTGCTTTTTCCGTTCTGAATGGCAGGGATTGTTACGCATGCGGGCGACTTGACTTTTGCGGATCCCGACTGCCGCTCGACGTAAGTTTTGCCACCACATCCGGCTGTCTTTTGAATTTAAATTAAGGCCCCAAAGCCAGGCCTCTCTCGAAGCCCAGAGCAGCAGCCTCGTTCTTTTGAGTCCTAGCCCGTCATTTTGCCCGGAGCCAATTCGATCTTCGATCTTCGATCAATGGCATCTGCGTAGCGCGGAGGATCGCTCCCGCAGTGACCAACGTCCGATGAACGCAGCCGCCGCATGCAAGACGCGCCGCGTGAAAAGGCCATGCCTTCCCGAGCGTTCAGGACATCGAAAACCTTTCGCCCCCGTGCAAGCTCGAATAGATACGCCCGACAAGCCTCGCGGTTGCCGATGCGCGACTCTAACTCTTTGATATTTCGAGAGTAGCCGTCGTCTACGGTCCGAAACTTGCCATAAATACCACATCTGATTGGGGTCACTTTCCTCAAATAAAAATGCCCATTTAGGGAATAATTGACCTTTTACTCCCGCTGTCTATCCGTCAAAGATTCGATAGCTTTCATCGCAGTTAGCTTTGCCTCTTGATCGGTAAGTCGTGCAAGAGCGTTTTTGCCGGGTTGTCTTATGGCTGGCCGCTTCGGCCATGCGAAGTCTCCGCAAAGTTATCCTCGAGATGTCAGGATTTGTCTTGACAGGTCTCAAACATCAGTTGCAGAATGTCGGCTGTTTCAACGGCGGCCAGCATTTGCCCAATAAAGGGTCCAGATGCTCCAAGCTCGAGTGGAGCGCTTGGTGGTTTCTAGGTGTTTTTCGAGATTGAACTCAATTCACCGGAGGAATCGAAATGCGCAATCGAAAGCCGACGTTGTGTCTCCTTTTCGCTATCTTTATTGCCACGAGCGCGTACGTCTGGGCCCAATCTACCAGCACCGGTACAATAGTTGGGACAATCACCGACCAATCCCAGGCAGTTGTGCCCGGCGCGCAGTTAACCCTCACTGACCCTGCGACCGGTACAACGCGAACCGCCACCACAAATAGTGCAGGCGAGTATCTTTTCGTCGACGTCAATCCAGGCAACTACAACCTGTCTATCACCAAGCAGGGCTTTGCCAACACCAAGGTCACGACGGAAGTGAAGGTCGGATTGACGGTGACGATCAACCTCGCCCTCGAAGTCGGTTCTCAAAACACGGTGGTGGAGGTCCAAGTTGCTGGAAATGAAATGCAAATGACGAACGCCACGGTGGGAAATGACCTGATGAGCGCAACCCTCGACGCGCTGCCGAGTATCGGCCGGGACGTGAGCACCTTCGTCGAGCTACAACCGGGGGTTAGCCCGGTAGGAAGCGTCGCGGGGACAGTTAACGATCAGTCGTACTTCTCGCTCGATGGCGGCAATAACAGCAATGACATGGACGGAAGCAGCGCGGTCTATACCAACTCATATGCTGGTGATCCTACCGGAGGAGTGGCTGGCCAGAATTTGGGTGGTTCGCCGACCGGGGTGATGCCGACTCCACAAGATAGCATTGAAGAATTCAAAGTAAATACTGTCGGCCAGACCGGTGACTTTAATAGTTCTTCAGGCGCTGAGGTGAAAATCGTCACCAAACGCGGCACCAATACCTGGCATGGGACCCTCTACGAATACTACCTGGACAACAATTGGTCTTCGAATTCCTGGGAGAATAATCACGCCCAGGCACTGGATCCGACAGCGGGGCATCTTCCGAGCTTTCATTACAGCCGCTTTGGAGGAGCCATCGGTGGACCAATCATCCCGAAAGACTTCCTGGGTGGCAAGACCTACCTCTTCTTGAACTATGAGGGCTTCCGCTTTCCTAATTCGCAGACAGTTTTCAGAAATGTCCCCTCGCCCAATCTAGAGCAAGGCCTGCTGACCGATCCGGGTAGTGGTGCCACGACACCCCTCAGCACCATTGACCCGCTCGGCAAGGGACTGGATCCTCTGGTTCAGCAGCTCTGGACGAAATACGAACCCAAATCGAATGCCCCCTGCCATTACGGTACGTGCGATAGCCTGCCAGGGAGTATCGCGAATATACAGGGTTTCTCTGGCAATGTGAGTTTGCCTCAGACCAGTAATTTTGGGGCAACTCGTCTCGACCACGACTTTTCCGACAAATGGCACTTCATGGGCAGTTATCGCTACTTCAACTTAAAGAACGAGACTACTGACCAGGTGGACATCGGTGGCTTTTTCAAGGGAGATACCTTAGGGGTGCCGTCTGCGCAATCGAGTGATCCGATACAGGCGTGGTATACGGTGTTAGGCCTGACCACCAACATTTCGGCAAATTTTACCAACGATTTTCGCTATAGCTACCTGCGGAACTGGTGGGCATATGACCGCGGCGGAGATATCCCCCAGCTTCCCGGCCTCGGAGGCGCTCTCGAAATTTTTGACGGAGAGTCTTCCACCCAGGGCCTTATGCCGTATAACGTTAACACGCAGAACACCCGGACGCGCTTTTGGGATGGACACGATCAGATGTTTCGCGACGACCTTTCGCTCTTGAAGGGCAATCACCTGTTTCAGTTCGGCGGCATCTATCAGCACAATTTTAACTGGCATGACCGGACCGACAACGGCGGTGGAATTAACTATGCACCGGTCTACCAGTTGGGCCTGGGGGCGGCCGGTTCGGGGCTGGCCACGGGCACCACGTTGTGTAACACCCCGAATACACAAAACATCAACAACTGCGAGGCTCTGGCCGCCGCCGCTTTGGGCATCGTTTCCATCTCACAGGTAGCGTACACACGCTCCGGTTCGAACCTTACCCTGAATGCTCCGTTAACGCCGGCCTTTGACCAAAGCACAATTCCCTATTACAACGTGTACTTTGGCGACACCTGGCACATGAAGAAGACCTTTACCTTCACCTACGGCCTCGGGTGGACGCTCGAGATGCCTCCCACCGAAGCAAATGGCAAGCAGGTGGAGCTGGTCGATTCGAGCGACGAGCCAATTAGCACGGAAGATTATCTTGCGGCCCGCCAACGTGCTGCCCTCGCGGGGCAAGTTTACAATCCCGAAGTCGGCTTCGCCCTGGTGGGCAACACCGGGAATGGTTTGAAGTATCCCTACAATCCCTTTTACGGTGAATTCAGTCCCCGTATCGCTGCCGCCTGGAATCCGCACTTCGATGCGGATTCGTGGGCCGGAAAGATCTTTGGGGCTGACAGCTCCGTATTACGCGGAGGCTATGGCCGGATTTATGGGCGGCTCAACGGCGTCGACCTGGTTCTGGTCCCCCTGCTCGGTCAAGGTTTATTGCAGCCTGTGCAATGCCTCAATAACTTGGCTACTGGATTGTGTGGCCCTGCCGGTCCGACTGGGTCGACCGCATTCCGGATCGGAGCAAATGGCTTGACCGCACCGCTGCAAACAGATCCCGCAATCCAGCCCAGCACCACCCTTCCGCAACCATCGTTTCCAGGGTATAACGGGATCGCGGCCGGCGCGGGTGAGGCACTGGATCCGAATTTCCGCCCGAACGTCGTCGATTCGTTTGATCTTACTTTCCAGCGCCAGCTTTCTAGGAAAGTAACACTAGAACTTGGATATATTGGCCGCAGGATTACTCATGAATACCAGCCTATCAACATCAACGCCGTACCTTACATGATGACGATGGGAGGGCAGCAATTTGCTCAAGCGTACAAGAATGTAGTGCTCCAGTATTGTGGCGGTGTTCAAGGGATGGGTGGCGGTGGCTGTGCCAAGAATGCGGGGGCAGTAACCCCACAGCCGTTCTTTGAAGCTGCGTTGAAGGGAACCGGTTATTGCAATCCCACAACCTCCTGCACCGCTACCGTGGTGGCCAACGAGGGCAGTAATCTTGCCAATGCACAGGTATGGTCATTGTGGAGCGATTTGGATGCCGGGGTAGGATGCCCAGCCGGACCGGGCCTGTGCACTGATGTCAACGGTAGCAGCGGCGGCGCTTTTGCGTTCCCGCGCACCATGATGAATACGCCAATTGCGGGCTCGGCGTTTGGCAGTCAGGGGCAGCTCACCTCCGGTGTTGGCGTAAACGCCAGCATTGGTTACGGGAACTACAACGGCGGTTTTGTTTCACTGAAGATGGCCGACTGGAAGGGCTTGACCTTGCAGTCCAACTTTACCTATTCGAAGGCGCTCGGCACCGGGGCCTTCGTTCAAGCCACCAGCGAATACACGGCTAACGATCCTTTCAATCTGAGCAACATGTACGGTCCACAATTCTTCAATCGGAAATTCATCTACAACACGTTTCTCGTATACAGCCTTCCGTTCTATCAGGGACAGGAAGGCTTTATCGGGCGGGTTCTAGGCGGATGGTCGATCGCGCCCATCTTCACTGCGGGAAGCGGCGAGCCACAAGAAGTCTATACCACCACAGGGGACGGTCAGGAGTTCGGTGGTGGTGATAATATCAGCTTCTTCGGCAACGAAACCTCGGTGCCCATAGGCCCCGTTCAGGACGCCGGGCATGCTTACTACAACGCGGGTTCGCAGGGTAATGTCAGTATGTTTAAGAACCCTCAGGCTGCGTTCATGAACTACCGGAATCCAATCCTCGGTCTCGACACGAAAAACGGTGAGTTTCTCAATGGTTTGCCGTATTGGAACCTGGATCTCTCCATCCGGAAGAACGTTAGACTCGCGGAGCGGCTCTCGCTCGAGTTCCAGGGAGTATTCACTAACGTTCTGAACCACAATCAGTGGCTAGATCCAGGTGGTTCGAACTTGGGACTGTATGATTCAGCGTCAGGTTTCGGGAGTCTGCCTGGCTCGGCTCAGGAGACGAACGGCGGAAACCGCTCCGTTCAGCTGGGAGCGCGCGTTCGCTTCTAGGATCTCTGCATAAGAAATGCCGCAGCGCCAAACGGGTGCTGCGGCACTTTTTTGTCTACCGAGTGAAGCTTTTCCCACCAGAAGATCAAAAATCAAAGATCAAGATCAAGATCAAGATCAAGATCGAAGATCGCTCTTAATCGGTTAATCGGCCCCAACCGCGTCGCCCCCTTAACCACCTAAGGACACGGGCGCGGCAGCCAAATTTCCCTGGCGAAAATTTCTCTGTTCGAAAATTTCTCTTGACAGGTCATACGCGTAACTGTACGGTTACATATTATGCGTCACCGATCGGTTACGTATTCCGGCCGCGCCGGTGGGCGAGGCCAAAGCAGGCTGCACGGGCCGGCGGCCGGGGACTACGGAGGCGGACGCGACGTCGCCTTCGACGCCCTTGCCGACCCCACCCGTCGCGCGGTGCTGGACCTGCTTCGGGCAGGAACCAGGCCGGCGGGAGAGATCGCGCGCGCATTTCCGGTTTCCCGTCCGGCAATTTCGAAGCACCTCAGAATTCTGCGCCGCGCCCATTTAGTAGAAGAGCGCAAGTTGGGCCGTCACCGTTTTTATCACCTGAATCCCGAACCGTTGAAGGCTGTCGACTCCTGGCTGGAGCAGTACCGCCAATTCTGGACTGCAAGCCTCGAGAACTTGAAATCGTTTGTAGAAGCCGAGTACGAGAAAGAGCTCAGTCGGACGAATTCGTCCGAGCAACCAGGCAGTGACACTGCCGGCGGGAGAAAAATTCAGAACAGGAGAGCGGACAAATGAAGCGCACAAACATTGCCGTATTCACAATTGTGGTTCTGGCCGCCATCTCGGCTGCGGCACAAGCGGCCGGCCAGAAGTCGTTCAACGCCATGAAGTCCCTGACCGGTGAGTGGGAGGGGAAAAACCAGGTGGGAGATGCAGTCGAAGTCTCCTATCGCTTGACCGCAGGCGGGTCGGCGCTCATGAGCGAAATCCGCAGCTCCATGCGGGGAAAAACCGAAGACATGATTTCGATGATCCACATGGATGGCGAGCGGCTTCTGCTCACCCATTATTGCCACGCCGGCAATCAGCCGCGCATGCGGGCCTCGATCTCGCCTGACGGCAAGACCATAACCTTTGATTTCGTAGACGCGACAAATCTTTCCGACTCCCAGCCCGGGCATATGCAGCGCGTGATTTTCACCTTCACCGACAGCAACCATCACACCGAGGAATGGCATTTCCGGTCGCCGGGGAAGGAGCTGGTCGAGAAATTCGAGCTGGAGAAGAAGGGCTAGCGTCTCGTGACTGATGGGTTCCAGACGAAATTCCTCGCGCGAGGAACGTCTCGAACCAGATAGCGACAATCGCGACCGGCGGTTCTAAAGAAGGTGGGTGCCGGAATGGCCACAACCCGAATTGATCCCGAAAGCGACGCGGTCATCACGGTAAACGTTCATTGCGGCCCCGCCAGAGCGGTGTTCGAGGCCCTGATCGACCGGGAGCAGGCGCTCTCCGGTGGGGAACGAATTCCGAATCCACGTTGAGCCAGATGGGAGATGCATCCGTGTCCAGGCGGGAAGTGGATGTTTGTAGCAAGAGAGCGCGGGGGTGCGAACCAATACGCGGGTGAGTAACCTCCTTCACCACTGAAACCGGTGAATAGCCGATGAACAAAGGATTTCAAATTGATACCAGCGACCGATCACGATGTCACCTTCGCAGAAATCATTTTCATTCTAAAGGAGAAAGGTATGGCGAATCCGTTTTGTCATGTTGAACTCAACACTACCGACGTTAAGAGAGCGAAGGACTTTTACAGCAAGCTGTTCAACTGGAAACTCGAAGACACACCGGACGGCACCTACACCATGATCGGAGTGGGCGAGGGCACAGGCGGCGGCATGATGAAGCATCCCGTCCCCGGTGCCCCATCGTTCTGGCTTGCCTATGTGCTGGTGGATGACATCAACGCTTCTACGCAAAAAGCAAAATCTCTCGGCGCCAGCGTGATGAGAGACGTGACTGAAATTCCCGGTTTCGGCTCGTTTAGTGTGCTTCAGGATCCAACCGGGGCGCACTTTGCTTTATGGAAGCCGAAATCCTAGAAGAAGGGAGATGTCGTTCGCTGGTGTGTGCTCCATGAAGACAAGAAACTGGCCCGACGAGGAGAAATAACCACGATGGCGACAGTGAGGATAACTCCTCGATCGCAAGTCAGCTAGGACAACAATGAGGTCGTCGCGGAAATGTCCATCGCCTCTCGCCGCCAGCGCATCTTCGAACCACTTACCGATCCCAAGCAGACGGTTCGCGGGTGGAGACACAATGACCGTTCTCAGCTGAGCGAGTTCGTCATGGATCCGCGGGTAGGCGGGAAGTGGTCGACTTGCGGCGGTTCCCTGAGGATGGGAGACGTTAATGTCCACAGAGAATTCCTCGAGATCGACCCTCCCAACCGTCTGAAGTACACTTTGGATTTCGAGCGGGATGACTGAACGCACCACGGTTTTGTGGGAGCTTGAGGAAAACGACTACGGCACCGAAGGCCCACTGCGAAGGCTGGGAGCTTTGTACTCAGCTGGCTCGAAGGATATATCTCGAGCGAGGCGAAACCGTCATCACGAGAAGGTAGTAGCAATCGCGTAACTTACCTCTGATCAAGCCGGGATCCTGGCGGAGGTATTTATCGCGCCTCCGCCTGCTCGCGTCTTCGAAGCCGTCGCAGATCCGAAACGGCGGACCAGTGGCGGGAGAAGAAGGGAGTCTTCAAGGTCCTTGAGAACAAGTCTGATCTACGTGGGATGTCGCTTGTTGCAGGGCCTGTCTGTTTGCGAGGAGGGATTGAATGGCCACAGCACAGATTCTTGCGGATAATGACACAGTTGTTGGAGAGATTTTCGTCGCCGCACCTCCCGCCCGCGTATTCGAAGCCATTACCGACCCCAAGCAGACCGCGCAGTGGTGGGGACAGAAGGGCCTGTATCGGGTGACGGAAGCGACTTCCGATTTCCGCGTGGGTGGTAAATGGCGGAGTGCCGGAGTGGGCCAAGACGGCAAGCCGTTTCACGTCGAGGGCGAATATCTCGAAATCGATCCACCCAGGTTGGTGGTCCACACCTGGAATCCGAGCTATCACACGCTCCCCAATTCCATCGTGCGCTGGGAGCTCGAGCCGCGCTCGGTTCACCTCCTGCAGCACAGCGGCCCGAATCGCGTGGGTACGGGGACGGTCGTCAGGATTCGTCACTCAGGATTCGGCGGCAATCTGGAATCTGCCGGAGCCCACGGCGAAGGCTGGAAGCGGGTACTCGGTTGGATGCGGACCTTCGTAGAGAAGGGCGAGACAGTAGAGACACGCACGACTTAGCGGGCGAATCGTCTTGGTGAGTCATGCGGCCACGGACGTACCGCGGCTGGTCTCTTGGATTGGCGCAGGCTTTTCTGCGGGCAGGCGGACCGTAATCGACGTGCCGGCGGGGCGGGAGCGAATTCCAAGCTCGCCGCCCAGTTCTCTTACGCGTTCTCGCGTGCCGGCTATTCCTACGCCGACTGCGCCGCTTGCCGAGAAGCTTCAGCTGGGCCGCCGGAATTCCTGCCCCGTTGTCGCTGACTTCAAGCAAGAGGCGGCCGGCCTCGGAGCCCAGCTTAATGTTTGCTGCCGATGCGCGCGAATGGGGGTGCAGGTTGGTGAGGCTTTCCTGCATGACACGGAAAAGCACCAAGTCCTGGCTTCATCGCGGCACGAAGCGCAACCAGCGCGGTTGCCGGGCCGTGTACGGCGGAATACGGTCCGGCAGAGACAGGAAACAGAAACATGGTGAGCATACAGAAAATCGTGACGACGGCTAAATCATGCCCGAAGATGCACCCCCGGAAGATGCGCCCGATGCTGCGCGTAACTGGCGTCACAATCTAGAATGAGCGACTCCAAATTCTGAATGAGTGTGACCGAGCAAAATCAGAATGGCGAAATACGGCGGGAATATCCGCGGCAACCGCTCATCGGAGTGGGGGCAGTCGTTGTCGACCGCGGCCGGGTCTTGCTGGTGAAGCGTGGCAAAGCCCCGCTCCTCGGCGAATGGTCGATCCCGGGGGGATTGCTGGAATTGGGAGAGACGGTGCAGGCCGCGACGGAACGGGAGGCTTTCGAAGAGACCGGGCTGGTGGTGCGGGCCACTGTGTTGCTCGGCGTTTTCGATCGAATTGTTGCCGGGGAGGGTGGAGGCACAATGTATCACTACGTCCTCGTCGATTTTCTCTGTGAAAAGCTTTCCGGAGAACTTCGCGCCGGAGGGGATGCAGCGGAGGTCGGCTGGTTCACTCCGGCAGAAGTCGAAATGCTTCCCTTGCCGGCGGATACAAAGCATGTCATCGAG
>Ga0123355_10022224_pt1 | contig 10168 bp, 12 predicted proteins | sample TergutEmb28metaG_3_FD_89872 | JGI IMG/M metagenome (GOLD analysis project Ga0123355, IMG submission 89872) | Embiratermes neotenicus P1 segment gut microbial communities from Petit-Saut dam, French Guiana - Emb289 P1 | ecosystem: Host-associated > Arthropoda: Insects > Digestive system > Gut ... | reverse complement strand
GGGAGCTCTAAGATATGTTAAGCAAGGCTCGGAAATGGGCATCTATTTCCATAGGGGCCTCACTTTTGGGGAACATGGATGGGCGTTTCTTCCTTAGGGCCTTCTTATTAGAGGAACTTTTGTTAGGTCTTTTAGAGATATGTAAATGCCCTGCAGATGAGCATCTCTCCATACAGGCCCCACCGGCGAACCTGAAGGGGGTTCGTTTGAGGGGACTTATGAGAGAGACGTAGTAGTATATCTAGGTTCCTTCCTTCAACCCAGGGGTTATTAAAAATTTATGTCTAGGGGCCACGGCTCCTATGATCCGATATGGGGCACAAAGGGCCCGTGTATTAAGGCCTAGGTGCATCGGGGCTGAGAGGCCCCAAACCCAATTGCTAATCTAAATCTAACCAAGAACAAAATAAATAGTGATGGCACAGACTGACTGCAACTGAACACTGTTCAAACTGAGTTTCATGAATATCAGTCAGTTATGGTGTAACTGAATTGACACACAGATACACACACAAACAGGCTTAACTTGCCAATGTAATTATAAAAGGGGATGTGTTTCTTCAGAATTACGATATGGACAGAATGTGGTAATGTATATCAGTAGTAACTATATACACCACCAGCTTAACATTAAGAGTCTGCACTTTGTCCACACAGAATGTTTCAATATGACTCTAAGAACAGGAACCAATTACAACTGTAAACAGCACTAACTAGCAGGCATGCTGTGTGTTTACTGTGAGGTAGGAACTGAACTCTTCACTCAGTGTTCCATTCAATAATTTCTCCTCTCAACAAAGCAACTACAGACACGCTACATTTTCTACCCTACACAACACAACATGCCATGCACTATCTACAGAGGCTGCACAATGCCAAATGGCTCACTCTGGTCCAAACACCATCTTCTGCACACGGTTCACCCTCCTTGATCTCTTGAAGGTAAGAACACTCTTTGTCCGACGCCACATCCTGACGGCTAAAGACCGGGAACCGGGACGTTTACATGAAGACATTCCCAGTGTCCCTTGTTCAGATTCGTTCAACCTATCATGTCAGATTGGGTACAGTTTTACCAACTATAACACACAATTTATGTCCTCCTTGCAACTAAACAGATTTGAACAGTACGTCAAATTTCAGGCTGCCATGATGACGGGTCTGTGTTTCTGCACGTTCTGTGTTCTAAACAGACACGTGCCAACATTTCACCATTACCTGTCATCTTCAACTTTATCATACCCCTAAATGCTGGTACTGGCCTAAAACTACCCTACAGCCCGGGCTATGGATAGGGTCATTAAATACAGCATAACTAACTGTGAGCCGGGTAACTTAGACAGTATAGCGACTGACTATGGGCTGGACAGTCCAGGATCGAATCCCGGTGGAGGCATGACTTTCTGCCCGTCCAGACCGGCCCCAGGGCCCACCCAGCCTCCTGTACAATGGCTACCGGGTCTTTCCCGGGGGTAAACTGCAGCCAGGGGGCATGCTGCTGACCATTCACCCCCTTCTGGTGCCACGGTCATAGAAGAGAAGAGCTATACCTCTACCCACCCTATGGGCCACACTGGACCTGTAACGGGATCACTTTACCTTTAACTGACTGACTGACTGACTCACTGAACAATCCAATTACCAAACCACTCAATGACTGAATAACAAATTACTGATAATAGCTGAATGAAAAAAACACATGAATCACTGATTGACTGAATGAATAAATGAATAAATATATAAATAGATAAATAAATAAATAAATATGCACCTGTACAACAAAGAAACTAAACTCCACACTACAACTAAACATTTCCAACTGACGGCACATATTTCAAACAAAGCTACCTCTCAATATTTATCTCGCCAGCACATACCAACATGATCAGCCAAGTTTTCACTGTGCACCAACCCACATGACGCTCCTCACCTGTAATCCATCACTGCATCTGGGTCATAATCTGTATCTCCACACAGAAATTTCGGTTTCAATATGTAGCCACATCCACCATTTTGACGGAATTTTGATTCATTCAGAAATATTGGCCTCCGTGCGTTCTGGTAATTGAGGGCAACTGCAAGATGACAATACACAGACAACACACATGTCAACAATGCCTTATTAACACATTAAATCTATGTAGAAGTTTCAAATATTGACACTACTTAGTCTTGGTCATAACATTGCAGGTGGGTCCAATAACAGGTCCCACTTCTTGCAACTTGGTAATAGAATTATAAACCAAAAGTGTCACAAATTCCTACCATGACACTAATAATGTCAGTCACTTATTTAAGAGCCCACTCAACACACCTATATGACAGCCCATGTTCCACATTGGGGTTGGTTTGTAGTTGGAGGAACCTGTACGCGTCCCTGAAGGGTAGATTCTACTGAGCTGCCATGCATTGTGCATCACAAAGTCCTTGGCACTGTTCTTGATAAGTTCCTGAGCCTTCGTTTCTGAGAATGAGGACATCTGGTAGCACTTGCCTGAAACAATGTGGATGGATAAGGTTTGTAAATCTGCCCACCACACAGCCATTCTGGCAACCAGAAGAAAGTGGAACAGTATCTTGTGACAATCTGGTGTGTGGCATAGCAAAGTTGGATGTTTTGAGCTGGTGAAAAAAATCATCAGCTGCCTAAGCAGACTTCTGTGAATGTTGTGTTGCTGAGTATGAAAATGATTCTATATCCTGAACATTAAGATACGATTTTTTTAATGTATGCCCCGTGCATTTTGTATGCAGTTTTAATTTCACCCAACAATGCACAATATATATTGTCTATCTTAACAATATTTATAGTATAATCACTCCTACATGCTGCGATATTATATTATATTATATTTATTACATTACATTATATTATATTATATTTACATTATATACATCATAATATAAATATTGTTAAAATAAAAAATATACATTGTAAACTGTTGGTTGAAATAAAAACTATAACGGTGCTAATTTAGAATTTGTGAAGGACAAAATGGATGGTACACACAACCACCTACGCACCACTCATGTACACACGACCACCTACGCACCACGCATGTACACACAACCACCTACGCACCACTCATGTACACACGACCACCTACGCACCACGCATGTACACACGACCACCTACGCACCACGCATGTATACACGACCACCTACACATCACGCATGTACACACGACCACCTACGCACCACGCATGTACACATGACCACCTATGCACCACGCATGTACACACGACCACCTATGCACCACGCATGTACACACGAACACCTACACACCACGCATGTACACACGACCACTTACGCACCACGCATGTACACACGACCACCTACGCACCACGCATGTACACACGACCACCTACGCACCATGCATGTACACATGACCACCTACGCACCATGTACGTACACATGGCCACCTATGCACCAGGTATGTACACATGGCCACCTACGCACCAGGAATGTACACATGACCACCTACGCACCACATATGTACACATGGCCACCTATGCACCAGGTATGTACACATGGCCACCTATGCACCAGGTATGTACACATGGCCACCTACACACCACGCATATACAGATGACCACCTACGCAACATGTACATAGATGACCACCTACGCACCATGTATGTACAGATGACCATCTACGAACCACGTATGTACACACGACCACCTACGCACCACGTATGTACACATGACCACCTATGCATCACGTATATACACATGGCCACCTACGCACCAGGTATGTACACATGGCCACCTACGCACCAGGTATGTACACATGGCCACCTACACACCACGTATATACAGATGACCACCTACGCACCATGTACGTACAGATGACCACCTACGCACCATGTATGTACAGATGACCACCTACGCACCAGGTATGTACACATGGCCACCTACACACCACGTATATACAGATGACCACCTACGCACCATGTATTTACAGATGACCACCTACGCACCATGTATGTACAGATGACCACCTACACACCACGTACGTACACAGGGCCACCTATGCACCTTGTATGTACCCATGTATGGCTGCTAGTGGGCTGTAAAGTGTTAAAACACTGAGAATATAAACACACTACAACTGTACTAACCACTGGTTTTAGCTTCCTGAAACCCACGAAAGTGGACAGCTTGACAGATGTTGACCAGCCTAGACAAGCCCTCTGCTACAGTCTTCTTATTCTGAAACACACACAAACACAATACTACAAGTTTCAGTGTTTTATGCCCCAATAAATCATGTTCTAAAGCCATACTGCTGCCACACTTGCAAGATTTTTAACTTATATTAAAGCTACACCCATAAAATATTCGGTTACTGCTAACTATAAAGCAGCCATTTTACCTACTGATTTATATGGGTGTGAAGCTTTGGTTCCTTATTGTGAATGAAAAACACAACAAAATTAGTCTTCTGAGATGTGAAGCCAGAAGGTACCAAAATTTCAAGAAAAATCTGCAGGAACCATTTGTATAAAATAACAGGAATATACAAAATACAATAAAATATCAAATTCAAAAATTAACTTATAGTGCACCTCGTGTATGTTTGCCTTCAAATGTACAGCTACTTTCCTCGCTTCCTCTTCCTCCTCTGATTCGCTCTCATTCTCTTTCTCAGCTGGTGGTTGCTTCTTTGCTTTCACAATGATCTTCCTTTTGAGGGATGCAGGAGATGGCAAGACAGTCATGTGCTCCGAGACAGGCTCCGTGTACAGCATGTCTGAAATGCAGTCACTCTGCTCATATCATTTCACAGCAGCACACAACCAAAGTTGGCTACACTAAACTTGCGGTCGTCTCCCTTGTCCTGTGAGAATTACCTCACTTCTTTCCCAATAAAGAACACTAAATGGTAAAGCTAAAGCTTTCCCTGCACAAGCCCTGAAGACATAAGGGACAGTGCAGGTACAGATTTTCTCATTCATAATATCAGCATGCTATGGAGTTGTCAGCTTCATGCACCAGCCACTTTATCCCATATGGAATTGTTCCCAATACCCATTGAATAGAAGGCTGGGTGGACTCCAAAGGTGGCCTGAATGTGCTGGACAAGAGAAAATCTGCTCCTGCCAGGAATCAAAAGAGAGTTACTCAGATGGCCAGCCCCTACACTAGTCACTGAGCTATCCTGGCCCCTACACTGATAGCAGCAGTGACAGCACAATGGGTAGCAGAACTGTCAGTCTTTGTAAGTGGAACTCAACTTCTAAAAGTACAGCATAATTACCAGTATAACAGCAGACAAAGCCAAGGCCTGGTCACATATAGAACTCATCACTCTAAATACAACCAAGTACATAACCACAAACAGAACCATTCCAATTTACATTACACAAATTCGGAACACCAAAGCTCACCTCCCAGGATATCCCGCAAGTGTTTCGCCAGTGTTTCCTGTTGCTTCAAGCTGCAGTGGTTCTCAAGTGACAAAATGACTGGGTACTCGGACATGTAGAACGCATATGGTTTGATGGCATCCGCAAGAACATCATGAAACAGGATTTTAGTTGTTAAGGTGTAACCGTGGTAGATGATAGGATCTCCGTCCGGTCCGTCCCAGCAATCCACTGAAACAAGACAAAAGTCAATCATGAACACTTAGCTGTGAACCGGGAGATGATAGCTGGTGCATACAGTGCTAGAACGGGGTTCAGCAGTAGCAGCAATGTTGTAATTATTTTTAATGCTAATGAAATGAGCACTGCATTGTGTTCCAAGGCTTAACATTCAGTATCATATGCATGTGGAAAGATCGGACTGAATGTCACGTTGTACAAGGTCACAAATCACACACTGTTTACTTAACAAATTGAAAAGGTATATTTCTATAGCAAACCCAACAAGATGCACCAATGTCTCAAATTGATTTTATTTGGAGTAACACTCTACATGTTTCGGACGGTCTTTCCGTCTATCATCATGAGTTCAACACTTTACATATGCCTGTTGCTGTATGTATAGTCTTGAACTCCTGATGATGGACAGAAAGGCCATCTGAAACATGTAGAGCGTTACTCCAAAATAAAATAAATTTCTGACACTAGTGCATCTGGTTGGTTTCACTATAGAAATATATGACAATGCAAAGCTCTATGGACGTCAAATTGAAAAGGTTTAGCAGAAATGTTCACAATTCTGTCTTCTGAGAGCTAACGTTCCATCAATGGGTAAGATGTTCCCGACATTGTGTAGGAACTGGGTGCAAGAAGCGTACATTATTCATGCACCCTGACCCTCAGAACACGACACAGTAACGCTGCTCTTAAACACCAGGATCAACCTACTGAGCAATGCAGCATCACATCTCAGCTGACCCGAACCCCGACCACACCACTCAAAAACCCCAAAACTCAAACAAATGGTTTATTCCTTTAAGAAACTGATGTAAACACTGCACCAATGAGTTACAGGAAAGCTGCCAAGCATGACACTAGCCAGTAGATAAACAACAAACAGTAAAAAAATTATGGATTACTGAGTTTGTCATTTGTAAAGTGAAGCTTCAGAATTTGTTGTAACAGCAAAATAAAAATTATGAACGTCAGTACAAAATGCTTCTATTGGCCAGTCACTTTTCACATCAGCCCTGAAATGACAAAATGCGGTCTCATTCCACAGTAATGCAGCCAACTGCCCAAGGACAATTCACTGCTTATCAGTGCAATGAAAATCTCAGAATTTTAAATCCAAAACTATCAAGCACAAGTTCTTGTATTCCTACATTACTGTGCAGTAAGGATGATAGACATTTGTTGCTGATGGGTCTGTCTATTATCTTTCAAACAAAGCAATATTCCTACACACAAGTGCTGGATGTCATGTTTAAATGCCAGTTTTTACACAATATGATCTTTCAGAACCAGTCAGTCTCAAAACACACAATACATGAGAATAAAGCAGTATAAATTCAGTTTGCACTATACATTAATTCTGTTTTGTACTAGACATGACAGGACAGCTTGGACCAATACTATTATCTCTGAAGCTGACAAATCAAGCATACGCACATTCCACACAGCGGCATCCCCGTTTCAATGCATCTATGTATCCCTCAACACTGCTCTCTCCACTCAGCTGGTTTCCTGTCAGGTACCTGAAACAGGGCTCTTCATCACATCAGAGTCACAAAGCTAAGAGAGAGATGGGTCACAAATAACATTCATAGAATTTGGCGGACACACCTGCAGGAAGACAGCCACTTGAAACACTAAAATGGATGGAACACCGAGCGGTTCACTGTCAATTAACTTCAGCTGTTTCAGTTGTAGAAATCATAGCACATTGAATGAAATAAAGAGATCATCAAAACTGATGAGTGGTTAAGGATTTGGAAGGGGGCAGCTGTGAGGTGTTGCTAGGCACCAACATGCATTAGCCTGGAGAACATGAGGGAAAAAACAAAAAATTACATGGGAGAGCCGGCCAATATTTAAACTGGTACTGCCTGAATAAGGGGGACCACAGTAGCACAGTGGTTAAGGTGCTGTGCTACAAATTGGAAAGTCGCTGGTTCGATCCCAGCTGATGTCATTGGATTTTTCAGGAGGAAAATCATCTGGTGTTGACAGACAATACAATTATGATAATTAATCATTATAATGATTACTATAATCATTAAACTTGTTTTGACAAACTTCTTGCATGGAGGTTAAGTACACTTTTATTAAGAAGTCAATTCTGTGGGGAACTGAAGGCATAAATTCCACTACCATTACGTACGTGTTGTGTGACGAGGCAATGTAGTAGTGTGACAGTGGCCTTGTCATGTCCTGGTACACAACCATGTGGGAAAGATTGAAAATTTCAAACTGCTTTGACATGAGGACGGCAGTAAATCCTGTAACAAAGAAGTATGCATGAACACTTTACATACAAATGAAGATCTAACAAGCAAATGCAACGTATTTCTGCTGATTCCTACCGCGATGAACACAAAACTCCCAGAAATATTACAAAAATCACCTGTGATCTTGCCAATATGAACAGTAGCTATGGCTGTTACAGTGCAGTGTTGGACTTTATGGATGTCTTTAACTCTTTGTTCTCTTTCAGTGAAATGACCAAACTTCACTTTCTTAATTTCAGTGTCACTTCTGTAAAGTTTTAGCTACTATAAAGCTGTCACATGACAGGTTAATAACAGATACTACTGACAGTGTATATACATGAATGTCTACAACATTAAAGTTTCATCTCACACCGATATGTGAGATGTTACTGACAACACATGTTCACTCTATGGCTTGTACTGACATCTACTGACATCTACTACAGAATAAACTAACTTTATGTTCCAGTGACATGCATAGGCACTTTTGCTGTTTCAGCTGTCACCTACCAATGAGAGAGAGCTTGCCAGCTTCTTTCAACTCTGACTGTTCGAACGTCTCTATGAGCGTCTTACACTGTTCAACTGTGAAGTCATTGCAGTTCTGTTCCTTCTGAATAAACTGATGCAGTTCCTCAGCGTCCATCTCTCTGTCATTCTCTGAATATCTACAGCAACACAGAAGTGGAGGACTGTTAACTGCAGACCACGGCATGCCCTTACATTACAACAAAACTCACTACCAATCAAGTTATTAAGTTCTGCTAAGTACTTGAGTCAACACATGGCACCAAACATGACAATCAGCATTAGGAGGTTTCTGTTTTCTTATCACCTATTGCTTATACTGTGCGCAGAACAGCAGAAGTGCTGACAGTATGAATTCAGACCATCAATTATGCTTGTATTAATCTATGTAAAACTTCATACACTGACACAACATGCACTTGAATGTCTACAGATCTATGGAATGTACACATGTATGCATACATGCATGTATCTAGGTGCATGGGAAGGTTAAGTGTGTAAGTATACAGATATGCATGCATGTACATATAATGGCAGGAGCTGTTCAGACAGGAAGATGAACATAATAAAAGCGGACACACAAAGGAACAGTCAACTAAGTGAAAATAAAATAAAAATGTAAGGGGGGACACCTGTGACAGCATTCAATCTCACAAGAAGGAGAAGAGGTGTTAATGTTAATGTTAATGTTAATGTTAATGTTAATATTAATGTTAATGTTCCCTCCCACATCAAGTTGTGTGCCCATCAGACAGCCAATAGCATGATGTGGCAACCACATTGGCTGACACTGTTTCAGAAAGCCTGACTCATAAGAAGAACAAATGTTTGTGTACCTTTCAAAGAGTTCCTTCACTTCTGGTCTTGACATGAGATTCATGTAGAACATCACAAATTCTTCAGCATCCAACACCTGTTCACCATCTTTCATGTGTTTGTTGGTGTTAGCACTCTGCAAGACAAAAAACACAACAGAGTAAAACCAACATATACAAACAAACAAACCCAAACTGAAACAAACCAGCCACCCAAACGATCCTTATTACAAACCACAATAACTCAGCCCACAACCTTCCCTCCTAATGCTCTAAGATTTTATTTCACTATTATCCTCCCCTCTTTACCTAGGTCTTGCAAGTGTTTACTTTTATCAAAGTTTTACCACCAAACCCGGTACACATCAAGCAAGTTACCATGCTGGACCACATACTGGTTGTAGTATAGCTGTCAGCCATTAGAACAAACAAAGCAAACCTCCAATCAAAGAACACACAACTGTCATTCATTTCTTACTTTCAAATTCTCAGTTGGGTCACATGTTGCACTGCACTGCTGGATGCACTCAGCAATTCAAACAAGAAGTTACGGTTAGAACTTGCAATGCACTGTACTGAAATCTGTATTTGTATTTATTCACATTCCATAAATCTTGACAACCAGATGTGCAAATAGTCACAATTACAATAGGCAACATGCCCATAGTATAAAACTTCTTACATCTAACACAGTCAATATATACATCAGGCTGCTAAAAAATCCAATGCTCTGTTTAAGATGCTTCTGTTGGTGACCAGAATGCAATAAAAGTACATTCATAAAACCAAGAACTTTTCATATATTATATGTATCCAATTTAATCATATATTTGTAAGGTAACCCTTCAAAGCACTTGAGATTAATTCAATATGCGTAAGGTTAATATCATAAGTAACTATGTATTAAAATATTCCTCCAGACTGTAAAAGGAATTATGTAAAAGGTATTTTTTTAAAGCTAGCTT
>Ga0123355_10022223_pt1 | contig 10168 bp, 2 predicted proteins | sample TergutEmb28metaG_3_FD_89872 | JGI IMG/M metagenome (GOLD analysis project Ga0123355, IMG submission 89872) | Embiratermes neotenicus P1 segment gut microbial communities from Petit-Saut dam, French Guiana - Emb289 P1 | ecosystem: Host-associated > Arthropoda: Insects > Digestive system > Gut ... | reverse complement strand
GTACAGTATATTGCACTTCATGTACAGTATATTGCACTTCATGTACAGTATATTGCACTTCATGTACAGTATATTGCACTTCATGTACAGTATATTGCACTTCATGTACAGTATATTGCACTTAAAGTACAGTATATTGCACTTCATGTGCAGTATATTGCACTTCATGTACAGTATATTGCACTTCAAGTACAGTATATTGCACTTCATGCACAGTATATTGCACTTCATGTAAAGTATCCATTATTCTTTCTATATTTATATGAAACTTGAAGTTTCCTCGTACATGTTCGAAAAATCCTCGAACTTCAAATTCCATGTAAATCCGTCTAGTTGGAGTCGAATTGTTCCATGCGGACGGATGGACAGACAGACAGACAGACAGACAGGCATGACGAAGCCAATAGACTCTTTTCACAGTTTTTAAATGTGCCCAAAAGCGTGCATTTTAATGTAAGAGACTGTGAAAATGAAGCTTGAATTAATCAGGCTCATGACAGGTGCAAGTAACGGGTTGATGTGAACACGGTAATAACATCCCTAAATATCTTCATCTACTCATTTAATGACATTGTGTTTACAGATCTTACAGTAATATTTGGTAAAATGACTGTGAGGGACGAGTCAGAAGATGTGTTATGTGAACCATCAGTGGCCAACTTAATGTTATTTTAGGCGCCTGTCTGTGTGCAGTGTCAGAGAATATGTTATGTGAACCATCAGTGGCCAACTTAACGTTATTTTAGGCGCCTGTCTGTGTGCAGTGTCAGAGAATATGTTATGTGAACCATCAGTGGCCAACTTAATGTTATTTTAGGCGCCTGTCTGGGTGCAGTGTCAGAGAATATGTTATGTGAAACATCAGTGGCCAACTTAACGTTATTTTAGGCGCCTCTCTGTGTGCAGTGTCAGAGCATATGTTATGTGAACCATCAGTGGCCATTTGCATCTGCACTGCAACTTTTTAAGTGTAAATTACGACAGGATTTCGGAGCTCTTGAGTTTCATTTGTCTTTGGGTGTAAATCCGTTGAACTTCAAGGGAGTTAGTTTTGGTAGCAATTGAATAATGGCACCGAACTTGACAGTCAGGGTAAGGGCATTACCTGATGAAGTGGAATGTCTGCAACAGCTTGGCGAGACTGAGGGCGGCGAAGATTTTGCACATATATATTTGTGCGACAGGTCCAGTTTCATTATAAAGACCTTACATCGGAAAACACGTGACGTAGTAATCTAACTTTACCTTGAAAAGTCAAATCATGCTCGTTAACATAAATTGTTACGTAAGGCAGCAACGATCCATTTTCCAGCAGGCTCTTCTATACGGATTTCCACTTTTGCATCGCGAAAGTAACAGTTTCCTTTGGAATATGCAAGTATCTTCTTAACAGTGCATTTCTGCTTAGCCACCTGACTGCAGTGCGGTAGACAACATCAACGCCTTCTGACCCGACTTTTCCCACAAGATGCTGGCAATGAGTGCAGTCAACATCGTCTACTGCAGTCACCGCTCTCAACAGCAGCGTGTGCAAATCTTCTTATCTCCTTTCAAAACAAAAAAACAGCAGAACCGTGCCTATTGCTGAATAATGCAGTGAAACACCATCGGATTTTCAGGGCTCATGTTTCTGATTGCCTCGCAGATTGTTCTACTGCGCGGGTTTTAGAGACATGCCTACATTTACCATCATCATTTATCACAATTTTCAATTTTCCCCTGTCCAGTTCCAAACTATTCATGCTTCCCTTGATTTCAGGAACTAATCTTCGCCAGTAATACCAGGTAATTTATTTCAAGCTGAATAAACTAGCAAGCTTTTCAGGAAAAGAAAGGCACTGTGAGTGAGGAGAGCAAATACCTTCCCAGTGTTTGTGCTGTCAGCAATTCAGTACACAACTGTTGAGTGATTTTGTAATCAATTGAAGTTGTTTTATTTCAATTTGTTCCCCTTCACGTGCGAACGTTTTGTAAGTTAGGGCATAGAGGCTGGCGCCTTGAAATCTTTTTAGGCGTTTTCGAATGTTCGTGAAAAGCGCTTATGAACTTCATCATGTCCGTCTGTCCACATGTACCAGCACGGCTCCCGCTGGACGGATTTATGTGAAATTTGATATGCGGGATGTTCACGAAAATCTGTCGCGAGAATATAAATTTATTTAAAATCGGACAGCATTACCGGACATATTGCATGCAGACTAAAGTATTGTTTCCGGCGACACAATTCCTCCAGAAAAGCATTTTGTGCAACAGTCAATATTTTTATAATGTTGACAATGACGTAGTTCAACAATACAATCAGAAATTATTATTGCGTTTCAGTTGCAACAATTGTTACGCGAACGCACCGAGATCTTACGTTACAACAACACTGCGTGACTTGCCTTCACGTGGACACACTACTTCACGTGGCCACATCTCTTCACGTGGACACACCTCTTCACGTGGACACATCACTTCAAGAGCACACACCTCTTCATGTGCACACACCTCTTCACGTGGCCACACTTCTTCATGCACAGCTAAAGAGAAACTTGGTAGAGGCGCTTCCTTCTTTCAAACCAGCCGATGTGCTGCTGAAGGCTCTAATTGCTATATAGGTTCTGCATTTTTATTTTAATAGTTTTCGAATTATGAATCAAAGATTTCTAAGCGACATCGCTAACAGTCACAAGGACTCTGTCCATTGTCACCAACATTTAAAAAAGTGCTGCTTTTCGCAAGGCTGGCCTACCTGCTTCCACTGACACGTGACTCCACTACTCCAAAGAAACAGTTCGCCAGATTATAACAAAATTGTCATCATATATCAGACGTGAGTAACAACAACCCAATTCATATATATATATATATATATATATATATATATATATATAGAGTAATGATAAAATTTGAAAAAATAAAATGTCTGCAAGTAATGCATCTATAAAAATATTTACAGTCAATAAAAACTAAAATATTGTTTTGGATGTTCCATATCTAAATACAGATGTAACGGAATTTGGACACGGGTGACCTTGGGGGCCTGTCCACTGGCAAGTCTCAATACACGGTGCACTGATGCGCACGCCCTCCACTAGGTGGAAGAGAGATCGACCTCTGCGGCGTTTTGCTGTGATAATTAGTCCAGCGGCTAGTAGGAGGGAAAGGTGGTATGCGGTTTTGTCGCCAGGTGTCACCACAACCACCTCGTGCCCAGCGATGCTTCCGGATAAGTCGACTTGTGGTTGCGGCGCCTCTGTCCTTCTTGAGCGTAGAATATATGGCAGACCGCGAGCTGGAGGTTGTGGTTTCAAACGGCAACTTCCATACGGAACGAAGGACTTGCCAAGTGCTCACTCTTACAGACTACCCGACACTTCTTCGACCTCTCCACCTGCGTGTGTCTGACGTCTCAGGCGCGAGCAGGATGCCATATTTTAGCCACTGACATTTTGTCCCTTTTATTGACCTAATTCTAAACGCGGTAGACGACTGAGTGAAATGTTCGCCTTCTGCTACAGCGTGGTGTGCCGAGTCCTTGTGGACGAGGAAGACGGTCTGAGCTATGAAAATGCGAAATTAGAACTCGAGGACAGCCAAAAAGGTGTGGTCCTCTGAAGTGAAGAATTGGTCGCTGTACTCACACGTCATTTGCATACAAATCCGTAATAACATTTGAGCCATTCCGAGATATGTATCCACAGATGTTCCAGGGCTTCGTCATTTCCTCCTGCCAATGCCACTATTGTGTCTCCATTAGTCCATGACCGATTCTAAGTCCTTACGAAGTCATTCATTTGTCATTTACAGCCCAGCCTGAACAACGACACTTGGTTCGTTATCCTGATCATAGATTGCAATATTATTTTCATATTTAAACAAATCGATAGCTGCTAATTAAAACAACACAAGCGAAGTACGCATAACGTAAAACGGAGACGCTTTCGCGAGTTGTTGCTTGTGGAAAAGCAATAAGAATTACATATTCTGAATATATGTCTGTATTCTTGCCTTTCTTATTCGTTATGCAACACGCATGCGCCGTATTATACTATCACCTGTGGTCTGTCCGGCTGTTCCGTATTTTCCCACATTATCTCGCTGTTTTGTGACGGCTGTTGGCAAATAAATGGCAGTGTTAACAAACAGCATACATCAGCGGTACCAACATGTTTTTATTTCTCGTTTTTATTAATTATTTTACTTTAATATTCCTGCAATAGATTAAAATGTTGCGCAGTTACAGTAGCTGTAAAGCAGTCAAATTGGAACGGCGGAAATTGTGAGTTGTTAATGTTTTGTAGCTGATGTTGGGCGTACATAAAGGTACAAGCAATGGCATTGCGCTGCATGTTAGTGTGTTGCGGTCCGCACACCAGCCTGTAAATGAATTGTGTGAACGGAGCATAATAATTTAAACGTATCTGCAATTTTTCATTAAACAAGTGAACATCGGCTTGATCAAGTCTCTTACAACTAGACTTCAAAGCAACAGTAATACCAGAACCTAATATAAACCCTCAAAAGCACGAAAAATGCTCCGGTACTTAGACTGTATATAGAGAGAAGGCGAAATGTAATTACGCCTATTTCCTCTTTTGATAAGCCTGTGCCCTGTGTATTAGGTGCAGAACAGCGAGGTTGGGTTGCAAAGTGACGCCAACAAGGATCTCTGCCTTATGGGTTCTAAGAGTTGTCCTGTGTTCTTTGTCTACTGTGTTCATAGGCTGTCCTTTGTTCTTCTCCTCACATCGCACATTTCGCCCTAATGTATCTGTTTCCTACCAAATCCCCCTTTCCCCTGACTAGGGACATCACAATAGAAGAATGACGACACAGTCCGTCTTCCTTGCGACACATCTGCAGATCTTTCGTTTATACATAAATATGTGCTTTATCTATCGATATTATTCGATAACTAATGCACTAAATGTAAGCTACGAGGCGACTAAATTAGTTTCTGAATGAGCTGCATAAAGGAACTTATTTGTAGTTTCAATATCTGACGTCTATCCATCTTGATGTTCCATATTAAACATGTATTTCCGTACACGATACAAGATTCTAAGGATCCGCCAATGAGAGGACAATAAATACATTCAGAAGTGTGAGTGTTTAAGAATAAGACTGAGCCACAGCAGGAGGGAAGGGGGGGGGGGGGTTTCAAACCACGAGACAGTTGGCGGGGGCTGAAAATGGGGGGGGGATATTAAAATTAGAAATAAATGTTTTAGTTACAGCAGCGTGATGGAGTGGCACTGAGTGGGTTTTGTGCCCCGGTTATACCGCATTGTCCCAAAAGAGGGCCGATTACGAACTTTGGTTTCAGAGCGATAAAACTTTTCCTCCTATGGCCACACAGACGTGTGGATTAAAGGATGATTGGGGCTAACGTGCTGTGGATGTGTAGAGAGATCGTACTTATTCTGTGTATTTATTACAACTGTGATGTCAGGGGACAAGCAGTTGCGTCATATTGAAGTTTCATATCGCTGTGTTCAACTGCTGGCAGTGAGAAACACTCAGATACTCTCCAGCGGCACTGGTAAACACTTGAACCGGTGACCTGAGGAATGCAAATGAGAACTTGCAAGTTTCAAATTGACCAGCGGTAACTAACTAACTAACTAATTCACACACTCACTAACTAACTCCACAGAGCATAGTCCCACCCCAGAAAGTAACAGGTCCTCAGATGGTCCAGAAATTCCCCGCATTGTATAAAACCCTTATGTTAATTGCCGCCTTCAAATGAGCTGTATAAACCGATTTTGTTATATCTGGTGAACATTTGGTGGTTGTTATTTGACGGGGTTCAAGAAGAGAAATTCTAGGACTGCGGGCAACCGGCAGCTTAGACCGACTTTGGCACAGAATGCAGGAGTGAACGCGGATACAGGCTGACTTCGGGGGGAGTGGAAATGAAGACGTTGTGTCAATTAATTAAGACGTTGTGCCAGTTAATGAAGACGTTGTGCCAATTAATGAAAAAGAGAGGCTGTGATACCCAAAGACAGACACATTTAGCTCAAACGAGAGAAAACGTTGCTAGAGCTGCATGGTCAGCTGTGACTTAAGTGTGGAAGGAAGCCAAGCAGTATACTCGTATATCGCACTGAACAAGGAGTGGAACTAGCGGTATAGCTTGGTTCAGATTGGAAGTTTTGGGCGGGGGGCGAGGGGAGGGGGTCGAGAAAGGGAAGTGCGTTATACTATGTGTGTGGAGGACGGAAAGAAAACGTAAGATTGGGAAGAAGAGCTCCTGAGAAAAACGTGGCGAAAGATGAAGAAGGCGGTAGCTGCCAGGAGCTACTCAAAGGTAATAAGACTGCAGAACTGAACAATCTTACTACTCTTGCATACAAGACAAAGTAGACGGCTAGAGGTAAAGTTCACCTTAGAAAAGGGCGCGAAAGCCCTGATGGGGAGTTTAGGTATTGTTCAAGCCTCGGCCGCGTTACCTCCGGGAAAGACCCGTTACCCATTGTATGGGAGGCTGGGTGGGCCCCACACCCGGTATGGACGAGTACGAAAAACCTCACCCCTCACCGGGATTCGATCCTCGGATAGTCCAGTCCGTACTGAGTCGCTATACTGACTGAGCTGTAGCGGTCCAGCCGAATAGAATCGAACCCATGCTGCAAAGCGAACAGGAACATTGTTGAGATCTGCGCTCTTCTGGGATGTTATGCAGCGTATGGTGACAGTTCCTTACAGACGTTTCGGTACAGCCTATCGGTTCCATCTTCAAGAGCCAAGTAATCCAAGAACTCATCTACTTCGCGGCAGAAGCCTGACGTCACGGACAGCAGCTCTTAGTGTCCAGCAGGTATAGGCTATTAAAAACCATACCCTGGACCAAAAGACGCGAGAAACAAAAGTTAATGCATGATAAACAGTATGCAATTCAATATTAGGGATGTGTGTCACGGAAAACCTGGTGTTAGCAGTCACATGCCACGAGTCACATAATGCAACTGAATAAGGACGTACACAAGCTGTAACTGTATGCAGTAAGAGACGTCACCAATTTAATTTAATATTTTGATGCCTGTACGAAATTATAGGAGCGGGGATATTTCAGATGGTCCAGCCGAAGGGTGGGACAGTTGGTTGAAAGGCTGCTTTCAAGCCGGAAGGTCGGGGTTTCGATTCCGCATGGTGTCATTGGAGTTTTTCATTGACATCCTTTCGGCCGCACTACGGCCCTGTGGTTGACTCAGCTTCTAAGAGAAATGAGTAACAGTAATATTTCTTGGGGTAAAGGCGGCCGGTGTGTAGGGATGACAACCTTACCACCTTACTGTACCGAATATCATGAAATCTGTGAGCCTCAACCTGCTGGAACTATCAGGGCCGTCCAGGTCTGTACAAGGATTGTTTTTATCTTTCTGCAAGTCTAAGGGCTGGTCTATTGAGAGACCTTATTTCGATTTGCGGCAGGGGGAAGAAGTGTTTTTCTTCTCCAGCGCGTTCACACTTTCTAATAAGTTTCGTCACTGCAAAGTTAGTATCAGTTTTGTACTTATTTTGATGCACTAAAATCCGCGAGCCCTTTCTACGGCCAGAAAGCGCCTGAGGGCATGAGACTCGCTCATCTCCATCTAGTGTCAATGTTAAGAATGTGTGGCTATATACCTTCACGCTCCCACACGCCATCATAGCGTGGTGATTAAGTAATCCCACGGAGGGCGTCACATTTTAACCACATACGCAATCGGGATTAGATTACTAATGTTTTGAGTTACATAGATGTGTTACACTTCCAGTTGCATGTCTTGTTGTTCATAACTGTACCGACTGGCACGTCATTTGCTCCTGATTGCTGCTGCCGCCCTTACAGCAACACATTCCGTTGATTTATAGTCAGTGCTCCAAACCAGTCCACCCCAAATCGCCCTACGGCAGCTGTTAAGCGAAATATCTACTGGAGCTGACAATCTTTCTAATTACTTGCTTTGTTTTTGTGACGATATCTTGCTTGTGTGTTTTTTCTAACGACGCCGTCGTCTCAACCTCACAGAGTCGGTTGTGGTGACGTCAGTGTGGTGCGTAGGTGGAACGGCTCGGCCAGAAGACAGTCGATGTCTGCGGAGTGAAACACGTCCGAATGTTACTTTGTTCACCACAAATCCTACATGAACCGGCTTAAGAACTGGGATTTGGTTTCCGTGAAAGGACACCTGTTGCTACCATATGTCAGATGTACCTTGGTCTGCAGTACAGCAACCAATTTATAGGGCGGGCTTTTAAATTTTATATCTTTACTGATTTTGATCAATATAACACGTGCTAAATAGAACACATTTCATTCCTCAGCAGCTTCCAGTTTTGAAGATATTTGACTGCAACCGATATTTCATAACGAATGTTGAGCTGGGAAAAATACGTAATATTTTGTGTTGTTAAGAAACAAACACGCAATAATCCTCTTGCAATTCCCCACTCAAAGTGAGCCTGCAACACCGTAATTCTGTTTACATTTGCAGGTCCGGCATGTGTAAGGTCAGTTGCAGTATCGGCTGCTGCTTGACTGTTCCAACCGATATCTCCCGCCTTTCAAGATTATACCGAACACTCTATATAGATATATGTCTATTGGTCCATGCCTGCTGACGTCATAGAAATCATACTTTTTTTTTTTTTACTTTAAATGTCGTGCTGCTGGTTAGAAGTCAGTATTCGGAAGGTCCTGTGACCGGCCATCTTGACACAGGCTTTTCGTGGTTTCCTTGTGCCTGAAAGCAAATGCTGAGATGGTTCCCAAGATTCCAAGTTGCCGCTACATGCTTCTCACGTAGCCCTCCCGACTTAAATTTAGTAGTAACCAATTTCATATTTTGTATACATGTAAAATAACCACTGCCACCGGGTGACAACCCAATTGCAGTAAATAAATATTATTATAAATAATATATTATTATTCCTGTTTGATGTAAAGACTCTGTCAGTAGAATTAGCCGGTCCCAGTGGCCGCGCGGTCTAAGGAGTAGGTCTGCCGCCGCTCGCCTAATGAGACTGTGGGTTCGAATCCCACCGGGACATGGATGTCTCTCTATTGGCAGTGTTGTGTGTTGTCAGGTAGAGTTCTCTGCGACGAGCTGATCACTTTTCCAGAGGAGTCCTACCGATTGTAGTGCGTCGTTGTGTATTGTTTAGTAACCTCGTGAATGTGGAGGCTATGACCGACTTGGGGCTGTTACGCCAGAAGAAGAAATCGGTACAATTCAGCACGCACATTATATCCCATTAACATCTCTTAGCTGTACTGGAACAAAACAAGTACGAACTTTCCAACAAGCGCCGCTCTGAAATTTTTCGCCGTTTATAGCTTCATGTTTCAATGTTAGAATGGAACATTGCCGAGCACTTCAAAATGAAATGTCTAATTTAGAAACAACGTGTGCTTCTCTGTGCAACGTGAAGATTACAGTATTTAAATCCGTCTGTCCGTCCGTACCTGCTACGCGCATCTGTAAGGTAGCAAAATGTGTGGAGCCAGTGTAACCTCTGCACAAACTACGCCAGACGTCACTTCAGCTGTCAGAGGTAGTTTTCTCATAAGTTTAATTTCCCAGCCACGTTCCTTTAAAATATTCACTCTTTTGTTTGTGAGTTTGTTTGTTTACATTGTCTGGAAGCAGCATAAATAATTGAATTCAAATTAACTAATGTATCCTGAAGCACTTTCAGCTACAGCAGATTATTTTGGTGGGTAAACTCCCTGTGTTAATTTTCCCCCCCCACAAACAAGCAGCGTTATTCAAATTCAGCCATTTACCGAGTGCTTAATTTAACGTACATCTAAACATTTTAGTTCCCTTTCCAACCTTGTGGCACGTAGCGGCAAAATTTCTCCGCTACTCTCAACGTGCGATGCATTCTGTGGAGGATTTTCTCCAACTAAATATTGAATCATACAGTCCACGTGCATATCATGTCAGTGTCACTACCCGTCTTTGAATAAAATTAACAAAGCAGAAAGGTAACAAATTGTGCAGAAGTACCGAAACACCCGTTTTCAGTTGAGTAAATAGAGACCAACTTGATTTCACTTGCTTTGTTTCTTTACTTAATGCTCAACATGTTTCGGTTGTTAATACATCCATCCTCAGGAGCTTGCGACTTATGTGTTGAGTTATTACATGGGTTGCATTGATCTGGTTCGATGTGTGTTGGTGTTACG
>Ga0123355_10022222_pt1 | contig 10168 bp, 8 predicted proteins | sample TergutEmb28metaG_3_FD_89872 | JGI IMG/M metagenome (GOLD analysis project Ga0123355, IMG submission 89872) | Embiratermes neotenicus P1 segment gut microbial communities from Petit-Saut dam, French Guiana - Emb289 P1 | ecosystem: Host-associated > Arthropoda: Insects > Digestive system > Gut ... | reverse complement strand
TAAAATTATTATGAAAGGGGGGTAATTTAATTTGTTCTTTGGCGTTTGACTACTTTGAAAGAAGTTTAAAGCCCCCCCCCCCCCCAAAAGTGAAGTAATATAATGAATTCAGAAGTAAAATTCTGTGCACCACGCCAATAAATTGCAACTTGTTGGTGCCTTAGCCTAAGGCGAACAACGATGCCAACGAAATGTTGGACGTTTTGTTGCATTCGGCATGTCTACAAATACGAACTTTTTACATTTCAACTCCACATTCATTTCTTCTCATCTCCGCTTCATCCTCTGGCTGAAGCAAATCAAGCGTCTGCTTCTGCACTCATTACCACACAAACCTCTCTGCTAGAATGATGCAGCACACTTACACTGACATGGTCTGCTTAAATTGTTCGTGTTACTCTGAACTAAATATTTAAAATCTAATATAGAAGATCATCATATAAACTTCATCCTTTAGAGCTATGGACTTCGAATGTGAAATTAACTTCAATGTGTTTTTACCAACGATATCCTAACATAATTCTTTGTTCTTTAAGAAAATATTAAGAGACAATAAGCTGCAAATCATACAAAAATCTAGACAACTACTGTGCTCAATCAAGCTTAAAAACTACTAATTTATGGCTTTTTATTTCGTAGGTGCGTAGCCAGTATTTTTCATTATCAACAAACATCTCCGGTTGAGGACTTTTAAGAACAATTTATAAATTCGGCAGAGATAAGATCTTAAACATCTCTTATCGGCAGACAGATCCATATGACGGTTTCTTGCTTTCAACAGTTACACCAATTATATGGCTTACAAATTTTCTTCGTTAACGCAACGATAAATATTACTTGTGTGTGTGCGTGTGTGTCTTGACAGACATTTCTGCCAAGTGTTCAGACATTAAGAAAATGGACAGCCTATCGACTGTAGAGCCTGCGACTGCCTAGAAATTGTTACTTAATTTTAATAATTCTTATAAATCATGAAAATTTCAACAAACCAGACAGCCACTGTCACTGAGAGTCTCATACATAGGGCTTAAGTACAAGAAATAATTAAACGATCTGGGTGAAAGGTTCGTGGGGACGCAGTGGATTTAACCAGCTGAGTTTTATTCAATATTAGGGTTCCCTCAACAAACATGTACGCATAATCTCCCTATTTTAGAGAGGACCCAGCATACTGAGACTTCCAAATTTCTCTGACAATCCACACCAAAAGGAAAACGTTTCTTCTCAAAGTAGGACACATAACCAGTTAGAAATGTGGCCTACATGCGACTTTTCTCCAGATGATTTCACTGTTTTCAGACTTCACTTGCAACTGACATCTCTTCAAACAGGCCACGACCATGTCTGTACACAGTGTTACTAATCCACAGTTCATGATAAAACAAATGATTCTTACGTAGCAAACTCGAGTGGAAAATCCTTGTAAAGTGACATACGCATCAACCTATTAGCGGCAGAGTCAGTAGGTATATTCGCTATGTTACCGACTGGACAACGGAAGAATCGTGGTTCGATTACCAGCATCGCCAAAAGATTTTCTCCTCTCCTAAATGTCCAGACTGTTTCCACGGGCCACCCAGCCATCTTGTCATACCCTTCCCTGGCGTGAAGCTGGCCACTCCCAAGAATATACTGCAAAGATTAAGAAGGCGTGGAGCTATACCTCCAATATCCCATATGCCTTCTTGGCGTGGTGTTGTCAAGCGCAGAACAAACTTAGCTTCTACTTTTACCTCTGGCTCGGCGACATGATTCTGTTACCAGCGTCACACAACAGTCAGCAGTGTCTTTATTGCTTCTTTGGACATAAAGAGAGAAGGAAGTACCCTTCTCGGTTTTCCGCACCCGTCCAGGCCGGTCCTGGGGCCCACCCAGGCTCCTATACAAGGGGTACGGGGTATTTCCCGGGGGTAAAGCGGCCGGGGCGAGGCGTTGACCACCCACCCCCATCTAGCGCCAAGGTGAAGGAGAGTAGAGCTATACCTCTACTCCCACTCTGGGCTTTCGTGGCCTGTTCTAGGGCAAACGTTACCGTTACCTTTACTCTTCTCAGAGCCTCAAGGAGTTACACTTACCGCAAGTACCCAAAGCCTAGGTACCAATTTTGGAGTTCGGCGACTTAAGTGGATATGACGTCATCTTATACAGATTCGATTTTTCTGGGATGTTACACCCTGTCGGCTAGTAGATACCGACGTGCTGAAGACACTGCCATCATTATCAACATCGGCAACTCTTTACCAGGCGACACGGTGTTAATACCTTAGAAGAGCTGTATCTTTACCAACATCGCTGCGAGGACCCCACACCTTGCATAACCTTGTGTGTTATTTCATAACCCCCACAAAAAAACCTTCGCCGCCTCCACATAGCGACTGTTTTATTTCACATAACACCGAAAGTTTTACGATTAATTTTGCCAAGTGATTAATAGCATATTTGCGAAAGAAATATCAAACCATGACAATATAAAAAACATCCCTTGCGTGCCCAACAAAAATATGAAGTAAAACTGACAGGCCAACAAGAATGTCCCGCATATATATAGAGAGCGACCGGTACAGCAATTCTTACTTACTTACTTACTCACTCACTCCACGGTGCAGAGGCCTTCTTGAGAAGCTAACAGGTCTGCAGCTAATCAAGAAATTCCTTGCATTTCACGGAACGCGAAGGTTCATTACCGCACTCACAAGCGTCCGCCACCTGTCTCTATCCTGGGACAGGCCAATCCAGTCCATATACCCACATCCCACCTCCTGGAGATCCATCCTAACATTATCCACCCATCTACACCTAGGTCTCCCCAGTGGTTTCTTCCCTCTGGCTTCCCCAACAAGACCCTATACACCCCCCTCTCTTCACCCATACAAGCCACATGCCCAGCCCATCTAATTCTTCTCGATTTTATTACCCGCACAATATTAGGTGAGCAGTGCAAATCATTTAGCTCCTCGTTATGCAATCTCCTCCATTCCCCCGTTACCTCGTCCCTCCTAGGTCCAAATATTACAGCAATTCATATATATATATATATATATGGATACGGGTAAGAATTGCTGTACCGTCGCTATATGTAGCCAAGTAGTCACGAATAGGTGCAGACGATGACAGCAATAGACTGCTGTCAAAGATACAATAAGAGCGCATGGCAGGGTCCACCTCTGTCGAAAACAGTTCAGTGTGTACGTACCTCTACGTAGCAGCATAACCAAAAAATGAGAGCGCACCGAAATGTGTTCATAAACCTACTTTTTTTTTAGGACGTAATGCAGATTTAGATAGCCCTTGCGGTTGCAATGTACCTAGGCCTTAAAACAGGCCCTTTGTGACCCATAATCTGATACGGGGTCAAGTGAGCCCTGTTCTTTTACTAGAGTTGCTGATGGCCCCCAAGACTTAGACTCTTAATATCTTCTGGGTCCAGGAAAAAGGAGACCGAATATGCATGTCGGAGTGAAGCCAGGGTTTCACTCTCATATAGAATGGGGACTGAGGTTTCTTCTTCTGCTCCACACCCCCTACAGGTGGGCTAATAGTCAGCCCCATTCAGTAAAGATGTCTTCCCAGGGTATTATGTCCGGTAACAAGACCACTAATTACCAGTACACAATTAAGGAGGATGCGATGAATTCCACGGAACGAAATACTTCTTGGGACGCTGATAGTTCCTCAGCTAGTCAAAAAAAAACTACGGTTTATGGAACCTGAAAGTTCAATACCATTGTCACAAACGCCCTCCACTTGCCCCTATCCTAAACCCTATGAATCCAATCACTCCATTCCATTTCTGTAAAACCCATTTTTAATATCATTCTCCCACTTACACCTACTAGGTTTTTCAAGTGGTCTATTTTCTTCGTGTTCACCCCACCCCCCACCCCCCTCCAAAAAAAACTCATTACACATATATTTGTTCTCCCCCATACGCGCCACACGCCCCGCCCCTCTCTCCCTCATTTAATCAGTAAGACAGGCAGTGTACGCATTAACCAAACATTGAGGCGCGTTCGTGCAATTATTGTTGCTGCGGAGAAGCAAGTGTTACATACTCTGAGTGTGTGTTTGTAGCCTTAGGTATCTAGCATGCAATGCGCATGCGTCATACTGTCATCTGCGGCCTGTGTGGCTTTACCATATTTTTTCATATACTCTCACAAATGGCACGATTTTCGGAAAATACATTAATTAACATAAAATGTGTGCTTTGATTTTTGCTACAATTTTTCTCTGAAATATTTCTAATTCTAAGAAGTATTCGGCGACCTACTGTCATATGTGTACACACGTCTTCAGGTAAAGTACCCGTCCTTCTTGTCACATGTTAACGAAAGTTGAACTTTCTCAACGGATTTTCGAAAAACACTCAAACATCAAATTTCATGAAAATCCTTCCAGTGGAAGCCGAGTTCTGCCATGCGGACGGAGTGACTGACAGACAGACATGACGAAGTTAGTGGTGGCTTTTCGCAATTTTGCGAACGCGCCAAAGAGAGTACATAAAGTTAGTAAAAGTCTGAATTCCCATACTTTTGAAAGAAGAGGAAGAGGTTACATTCAAAACATTAGCGCCACTGGTGAAACTGATGGCTGGGAGGAGGCGGGTGTGTTGAGGCAGACAAACTGTTGACAGAAGGACTCATAATATGAACGTAAGTGAGCACCTTTGCCCCCATTTCTGCACATTACCTACCCACAACACACAATATTTCAAACTCACCGGAAGAAGAAAAGAAGTTGTGACACGTTCAAACGGGGAACAAAATAAATCAGTTCACAAGTTACACAGCATAATTTGTCATGTGTTGAAGGTGGTTGTTGTTCAAAACGATGGTCGTGTTTCAGGCATTAAAAACTGTAAAAAATTAAATGTCCCGACGTTTCGGAGGAAGGCACTGCCTTCATATTCAGTCACACTGAAGACGAAGGCAGTGTGTTGCTTCGAAACGTCGGAACATTTTGGTTAATACAGTTACAAAAACCCACAATACAATCACTCCATGCCTGCCTTGTTCACATCGACAACAAATTTTGATAGTGTACGATAGTGAATAAAATGTTCACACTCATGACCCTATAGGAACGGTCTGCAAAACTGAACCCCATGCACATAACTCAGTGGCATCATAATATATGGCCCTGTAAAGGTCAGAGTTGCAGTATCATTGAAAGAGATGGGGTTACAATGCTGTTTAGTGGTAGGGTATAGGCTTTATGCAACGCAATTAATTTCAAGGTGCGACAGTATGAAATCCTGCTCTAAAGCTTGAGCGTTTCGATTAATATATATTAATCTGACAGCGAGTGGGGATGGAAACATAAAGTATGGCGGCCAGATGCGACCTTAAATGTACACTGATAGCCTTGTGTTACGTTAAACAGACACGTCTACATACAGTTTATAAAGAGTCCATAAGTTCTGTGATAAACAAGGACAGTTTAACGGTTAACGCGAGACAGAGGAGTTCCAAATTCATCTGCTGTAATGTTCACCCTTCAGGTTAACATTATTGACAAATATTTCACTTTGCTGCAAAGAGCAGTAAGAATTAAATATGAGTGAAAGTGCTCCGAAAATTGAAATGAGCACAGACGATGCTATCCGCAACAAACGCACTATACTTTGCCCGATAACAATAATTTCATGGTCACTTTAGCACACTTAAGCAGACTACCGTATTAACCCTTTCTGCACCACGCACAGTACTTCAGTTTAATGTTTTGTTGACCGTGCATCGTGATATATCCGTACAGTAAGAACCAACGGGATGTACTGTTCACTTTCAAATTATTTCAGTAATTAACCTCTACATGTTTCGAGCAGGCTTACTGCTCGAAACATGTAGAGGTTAATTATTGAAATAAATTGAAAGTAAATAGTGCATCCCGTTGGTTCTTATTGTACGAATACTTTAGTTCCTACCTCAAGTAGTTCCTTTATCATTCCAAGTCAAGCGGTTAGTTTTTTTGGGGGGGCGGGTGGAGTTTGGGTGCGTGGTGTGTAGTGTGAGAATCACATGAAACACATACTGTGTGGGCCAAATGCAGGGTTTCTTCACGTTACAGCAGGTGGCACGTACAGGTACCATTACATATGTTGTTTCACCGACAAGACAAGCCGGGGTGTAGGTACGGTAGACGCCGAATTCTCAGCGTGAAATTCCGGATTCCATCGAAGAACAGTTCACGCGAGATTTATTCTGCAGACAGCCATAAACATGGTGGAGTTCCTCCAAGAGCTTCGGTTTCCCCTGCCAATTATTATACCATTCACCGTCCAAACTCATGTATCATCCGGTTATGAAACAACAGACCCATTTAAGGCTGCAATAATACCAACAGACTCTGTCTCACTCTACCTCCAATTAGAGAAAAAGTACTGCATGCAACTTTCGAAAAGGAAACAGGGTTGAATCTTTGAAAGGGGAAAGGGGGGGGGGGGGAAGTCGACCAATGAATTTGTATCTCTCTTCCAACCCCACCACCATTTCACGTTGTGTTCAAACACAACTGATACAATGCCATTCTTCGATTTCCGTATACAACCTTTTTGAAAATGGGAGACAGGGATCTCTGGAGCCATTCTGGACGACGAATACATTGAGTCTTGCTAGGGAGGCATCTACTACATCAGCTTCAAACACAGACATTAATGAAGCGTTTGCTTTCAGTGGCCATGTGATGAACGCACGCTTTTCTCCATACAATGAACATGAATCCCACGAAAATTGAATTACGCTACAAGCTTTCATGAAGCCTGGGAATCGTGTCGAAAGCAAAGACATTTGCCTTACGGTGTTCGTGGTTTGAAATCTCCAGATTTCTTCGAAATGCTGAAAATGGCAGCAAACAAATTATTCAGCACACAAAAAGCAATCTATGATAAGCAGAAATTACTCGCTGAAGATTAGCCCAATTTTAACTTTATAAAAGTGACATAGAAACTGAAAACTGAAAATCAAGTTATAAAAAAACCTGTTCTGGATTTAAATTAGAATGGCCTGGTGTCCAATGGATAAGGCATCACAGATCCAGCACTATTTAATTCAAAATTGTTTCGGAGATACACACGAACTACGAATACAGCAACAGTCACTCAGAAATAACATGCTACACTTGCCATCACATCTTCATAATATAAACTTCAATACTTCGACAATATATTTCAGTCTTATCTCTACAAAAATAACTATCGCTCTAGATACAATGAGACGGTAGTAACTCCGAGAGTATGAGGGAGTTCCTTCTAAATTGTTTGAACAAGAAAAGGACCTAGAAAAATATCCAGTATTATACGTTTAGAGTGGGAGAGAGGAGAGACTGGTCGGTATAGTGCTTACACTACGTTCTGGACGTCTGAGGAATCATGGTTCGAGTCCCGTTAGGGATAAAAGATCTTCACTTATCTGGGCTGGTACGCGACGTATTTCGTGGTTTTACCGACGTTTCGGGACAGCCTATCGGTGCCACCTTGAAGAAGTCATCAACCCTTGAGGATGGGCCCAATAGCCTGCCCCGAGGCGTCGGTAAGCGACTAGCATCATGCGCTGCGTAACAACCCAGAAGAGCGATGACTTCATCTACACCCTGGTGGAAGTCTCAAATCCCGCAAGAGATTCATCTTTTCTTCCAAAAATGTAGACCGACTCTGGGACCCACCAATCGTACCGGGAGTTCTTTCCCCGCGGGTACGACGGCCGAGGCGCGAAGCTGACCACTCACTACAATCCAGTGCCGAGGTTAAAGATGAGTGGAGTTTTACCTATACTCCTGCATATGCCTTCATGGCAAGCAGAAGAAATACATTTTGTTTACAGAATGACACCCAACGAAACCCAGAGCTCTTGTAATGTAAATGGTAGTGATGTGGACTGACCCAATAAAATCTTGATATAAACCATTTCTCTTCAAAGAATGTTAACCACTTTATCGCGTACTACACCTCCCCTGTTTGAATCCACAGGACGCAGATCACACCACTGTGTCTGGCGTAACTATTACATCTACTAAGTACTATTTTTCAAATAAAACACTACTTAATCAAGCATTATCAATCGGAATTACATTTTAATATACAAGACATCTGGCAAGATGCTGTTTATAAACCCACCCAACGCAAATACCATTACAACACAAACAAAATATGTGTAGATAGATAAGTGGGTCAGCCGAAATAACTTGCAAATATAGACACTGTTTTACATAACAAAATTGCTTTTATTTTTAAAGTTGTTTTTGGACCTAAACAAAGTCAAACTCTTCCGTTTTCTTCATACGGCATAAATTCTTACAAAAGTGGAAGTATGGATGGTAGCAAAGTATTCTGTAGAGAAAGCATATTAGTGTCCGAAAACACGCAAGTGGAAATTTGAATTATGACATATGAAACATTTCATATTTTAGCCCATACATGGTAGTAATATTGTCTTAAGCCTAAAAAAAGAAATACTACCAGGCAGAAAACAAAATCTGATAAAGACAAGAAAGGCCAAACAAAAAAATACGCACCTACATACATTAACGCTTTCCAACCTAAACTCGACAAATACCCGTATGGGGAGTTCCCTGACACTACGAAATCTTATCAGTATATGATTAGAAATTAGATCACTGTTCAATTATGTTCTTTTCGTTCCGACAATAGACGTCTTGAATAATTTGATTAACAGTATTCCAGCTCTACTTTAAGATGAACAGACGGACAAAAAAGAGCTATAGTATTGATGTTTACATCTGGATAGTTGGAAAGCGCTAAAATGAAATGCAAATGCACTGTAACTATACTGGAAACATAGAAATATGCGAACTTTAGCAGTACTTCTTAAAAAAATCTCCATTAACTTAAAAAAATTACAATATTTCAGAGAGACCGGGTCTAAACCCGCACATTAAAATATTATACTCATTCCGTATCTTTCGCTGCAACTAGTACTCAATTCTCCCTATCATGCCAATTAAAAAAATGTTCATGTGGTTCACCTATGGAGAGTGTTAGAGAAGTAATGTGGTATATATATATGTATATATATATTTGTCTTTCATGTTAATTTCTAATTTTAAAATGTTTATCAAGTTATCCTCCATTTATTTCATTATATAATATATATATAGTCTGTTCATTTAATTCCGATGACAGGAGGTATCATCATTTTCACCTGCTCTCTTATGTATATACTGATGAATTATGGGCAGATATTTCAACTTTCACCTTCATATCTATATATATATATGCATATGTTCAATCAGTCTCCATACACACAACATATCCAAAATTGCACACAGTCCGCCTTCGGCCCATTACCCGTCAGTGCCCTTTTCTGTTGTCATCAAAATCTTTGGAACCGAAAGAAGGGGCGCAAAGGATGTGCAAGTTCACCAGCAATACACTGACAGCTCTCCGCCATGGTCACCACTGTGTCTCCAAGCAGTCACTGCGCGCGCCTTCATCTGCAACAGAAGAAAAATAATATTAAAAGACCGGTAAACAATCCACACTGAGAGGATAACATATCTGTTTATATAACAGAGGAAAATGTAAACAAAACACGGTAAAACTCAAAATCAAAGGAGAAAATTTTGCCCTAAATTCGAAGTGGCATTCCGAGGATTTCGGCCTCGCTCGATGAACAACTACTGACAACTATATTTGTATTTAACCTTTTAAAGCCTACTGGTTTCGTGCGCCAACTGGTTTAACACTTAATTATATATTCTGCCCACAATGTATTTATTTGTTTTGTATTTATCTGAGAACAAACAGCGCCCTGTGCCACTTACAGCATAAACTGGTTGGTTTTTATAACCGAGATGAAAATTCTTTACTGCGCGGTACGGACTGGGTCTTTAAATAAAGCAGTCTGCGCTTCATCTTTAAAGGGTTAATAAACAGTAATTAACGGGTGTTTAAAGAAAACCTGAACTATAGCAGCATGAAAATACCGTCAACAAATATTTCCTTGGGCAAGACGAATTGAACTAGCACGTTCTTTTGAAACCCATTTCACAATTATTATTTAGCAGGCTGTACAATGTTTCCACATCTTCCTGCGTCCAATTGACAATTATATTATCTTCTCCCTCCAGTTGCCTCTGTCATTCCAGTTTTCTTCCATTAATCCCTTTTCTCCCATCGGTCCTCTAATCCCTTCCGCCCAGGTAACTTTAGGTC